>ERZ1034949.24-NODE-24-length-89491-cov-248.365826_pt1 | contig 89491 bp, 72 predicted proteins | sample MGYA00520590_ERZ1034949 | MGnify/ENA primary metagenome ERZ1034949 (study PRJEB33766, sample SAMN09781752) | gut metagenome | biome: gut microbiome | host: Homo sapiens | place: Madagascar | study: EMG produced TPA metagenomics assembly of the PRJNA485056 data set...
CCGTCGGGCGAAGGCAGCGCGCTGCCGCTTTTTTTGTTTTAGGGAAAAATATATAAAAAACAGACTGATCAACCAGTCTGTTTTTCTTTAATAAGATTAATTTATTAGCTCATAATTAATTATTTTGTTTTTATCTATTTTTTGTCTTTTCCATTTCTTAAGCATTATCAGCTATTTAATTAGTTAAACTAACGTATACAAAATTTAAAACAAAAAGCTTTGATACATTTTCGAGTATCAAAGCTATTCTTTTTAATTGTGGTGGAGATGACGGGGATCGAACCCGCGACCTCATCGTTGCGAACGATACGCTCTCCCAACTGAGCTACACCCCCTTAAACTCCCATCTGGGAGTTTTTTTATTACTTTATTTCCTCTATGTCGTCAAATGAAGATGTAATCTCTGTGAAACGTCCGAAGAACATTATTCTCAAAGTTACTTCATTCTTATCTTGATCTACTGCAGTAATTTGACCGATTGAGTTTTCGAATGTGCCGCTGAGAACTTTAACTGTATCGCCAACTTTATATCCGGTGAACATATCATCATCAGTAATCTTCATTCTCTTTAAAACAGGCTCTATTTCTTCACGAGGAACAGGGAAAGGCTTTGCTCCACCTCCGGATGATCCTACGAATCCTGTGACATCTGGTGTGTTTCTGACCATGTACCAAGCTTTATCGTCCATAATCATTTCGATGAAGATGTATCCAGGGTAGAAGTTCTTTATGACTTTCTTGCCATTAGGCTTTCCATTCTTATCTTTTCCATCTTCTTCGTATTGGGCGACAACGATTCTAAAAATATAGTCTTTTAAGTTTAAATTAACGCTACGTCTTTCAAGAGATTCAGCGACTTGTTTTTCTCTTCCAGTATAGGTACTAACAACGTACCATTGCTTTTCGCCTAAATCTTTCTTTTTTGTTTCGGAATTATTGTTTTCGACACTAGTTTCTTTAGTATCTAATTCTTCTTCATTCAACATTAGAATTTACCTCCTATATATTTAACTATACTCAAAATAGCATTGGCAGCTGCTTCAGTACCTGAGCCTGATGTTGAGCTGGTGTTTGGGTTGACTCTTTGGAAAGCTCTAAGAATTTCCAAAGCAAGGTAGTCAGAAATGGCTAAAACGATAGCACAAATTACGGTCACGCCGATGACGATTCCAACGGCTGGCCAAAGTTCTTTGGCTGAAGGCCAACGAACACGATGAGTCTCTTCGGCAACACCTTTAAAATATTTGCGGATTTTTTTCATAGCGCCTCCTATTTCGTCTCTTTATGAAGGGTATGGCGGTTGCAACGTGGACAGTATTTCTTTTCTTCAAAGCGTTTTGTACTATCTTTTTTCTTATTCACAGAATAATTTCTGGATAAGCATTCAGTGCAGACCAATATAACTTTTTCAGTCATTCATTACCCTCCTTTAAGGCATTTTAAAAGGCTCTTTTTGGAGCCTTATAAAATCTTTTTTATTTTACAACAAGATAATAAATTTTTATGGATAAAAAATAAGGTATTATCTTTTAAACTGGTGTCTATTTTAAAATCACTTTAAATCTTTTAAGAAATCTACACTCAATAAATCAGATGGAATTCTTAAGTCACCTCTTTGACTTAACGAGACACTTCCAACTTTTACTCCATCAGGTGCTGCGGATCTCTTGAATTGGCTTGCAAAGAATCTTCTATAGAAGAGTTTTAACCAATTCTTGATAGTTTCTTCGTTGAACATATCCTTAAAAGCAATAGTAGCAATTCTTAATATCTTTAAAGGTTGATATCCATTTCTTAAGAAGTGATATAAGAAGAAATCATGAAGAATATATGGACCTATGATGTCTTCTGTAATTTGACTTATTTCATTTTTACTCTTCGATGGGACGAGTTCAGGAGTTATAGGTGTATCTAAAATATCTATTAGTGTTTTTGATAGTAATGGATTTGATTCTCTTTCATTATTTGCAACCATTCTAACTACTTCTTTCACAACAGTTTTAGGAACGGATGCATTGACGTTATACATACTCATCTGATCTCCGTTATAAGTAGCCCAGCCTAAGGCAATCTCAGATAAATCTCCAGTTCCTATAACTATTCCGCTTTTATAGTTTGATTCATCCATCAAGACATAAGTTCTAGCTCTTGCTTGAGCATTTTCATAGGCCGCATCATACAAATCTAAGGGGTGATCTATATCTTTTAAATGTGATTTTACTGTATTTGATATATCTATTTCTTTGAATGTTACACCTAATGTTTCAGCTAGTATTTTTGAATTGTTTCTAGTCCTGGCGGTAGTGGCAAAACAAGGCATTGATATAGCGATAATATCTTTAACATCTTTGTTTAAATCTTTAAAAGCTTTATAGGCTACTAATAATGCTAAAGCTGAATCTAGTCCACCTGAAACACCTATTATTACAGTCTTGCAATGAGTAGCTTGGATTCTTTTCATCAATCCATGTGATTGACAATTGAATATAGTATTTAAATTGTCTTCGAGATTCTTACTCGATATATCTAAATAAGGTGATTTGACAAATATTCTATCTAATGATTTGCTATATGAATCTGTCAAACTGAAATCGATAGTTTGATAACCTTTTTCTTGTTTATAAGAATATGTAGTCATTTGTCTTCTTCTAAAGGCTAATAAATCCACATCGATATCTTTTACCATGATATGATTATTAAAATCATTTTTCTCGCCTAATAAATTTCCATTTTCGGCGATTATTAAAGGTGCTGAATAAACTACATCTTGAGAAGTTTCACCTTCACCTGCTCCAGCATATACATAAGCACAAATTAATCTAGCGGAGGTAGAACTAATTAGTGATTTTCTATAGTTTTCTTTTCCGACCATTTCATTTGAAGCGGATGGATTTAAGATTAATGTAGCTCCGTTCATTGCATGATGTGTAGAAGGTGTATCTGGAGTCCATAAATCTTCACAGATTTCGATTCCGATTGTTAAGTTCTCAATTTCTCTGCAGTGAAATAATAGTTTTGGTCCGATAGGAATTAGATTTCCATCTATTTCGGTTACTTCATTTTCATCAAATGATGGAGTGAAATATCTAGCATCATAGAATTCATTGTAATTTGGAAGATATTTTTTAGTTACTATTCCAAGTATCTTACCTTTAGAAATAACTGCTGCTGCATCATAAATCTTCCCTTTAAATGAATAAGGAAGACTGACTACCATTAACAAATCCAAATCTTTTGTCTTGTTTGTTATTTCAATCAAGCCTTCTTTAGCTTTTTTTAAAGTGTTGGATTGAGCAAACATATCTTGAAGAGAGTAACCAGTCAAAGCTAATTCTTGGAAGGTAATAATTTTAGCACCCATTTCATTAGCTTCTTTAGCTTTTGAAACTATATCATTTACATTCGAATTTATATCATTTAGATAAACATTGGATGTAATAGCGGCTACTTTAATAAATCCATCATTTTTCATATTTAAATCCTCATATATATATTTTATATCAGTTTTAATCTTCTTCATCATCAATAAGCTTAGTAGGTCTATTATGCCCATCGAATATATTTGATAATACTCTAACTAGATAAAATAGATCATCTAAATAGGATGATGTTCTTCTTAATCCTAAGATGAAATGGCGATCGATAAATCTAATCTCTTTGATTGAGTCTCTTATAGGACTTAGATACATCTCTAATTTCTCTTTGACATTTTTTACATTAGAGAAGGCTTCTGTTAAAGTTAATTTAAATGATTCCATCAATTCTTCAAATCCTATAAATAATTCATCGTTATTTAAAGTTATTTCAATAAGTCTTTTCTTAAATAAATTCCTAACCTCTAATGGATACGGTCCATAAGAATCTCTTATGGTCTTAATCAAATCATTTAATTCGTTCTCTTCTGTGCAATCTTGTATTTCTCTATACAAATTGACTCTATCGGTTGAAGATGCATAATCAGTAGGAATATGTGCATCTAAAGTAAATGACAAGTTGAACTTTGTGGGCTTCTTTTGAGCTAACTTGATTCCCTTCTCGTTAGCTCGTTTTTGCTCTATCACTTCTTTTAATAATTTCGTATAAGTCTCATAACCTAATGAGTCTACAAATCCTGCTTGTTCTGAGCCCAAAATATTTCCACTACCTCTAATCGCCAAGTCTTGTTGAGCAATTTTATATCCGGATCCTAATTCAGTGAAATCTTTTAATGCTTTCAGTCTCTTTCTACCTTCATCACTGATTTTATCGTAGTCCCTATATAATAAATATGCATATGCCAATCTATTTGATCTTCCGACTCTTCCTTTGATTTGATAGAGCTGAGCCAATCCGAAATTTTGTGAGTCTTCCACAATAATAGTATTTACATTTGGAACATCCAAACCTGATTCGATAATTGAAGTTGAGACCAATATTTCTATTTTTTTGTCGTAGAAATCATTCATGACATCCGCAATTTGATTTGCATCCATCGAACCATGAGCTACACCGACTGTGATATTAGGAAACATCTTCTTTAGTTTTCCAGCGACGGAATAAATTGTATCTATTCTGTTATGAAGGAAATAAACTTGTCCGTCTCTTGCTAATTCTCTGGAAATGACTTCTTTGATTAATCCATCATTTTCTTGGCAAACATATGTTTTTACCGGCAATCTATTTTGAGGTGCATCTTCCAAAATAGACATAGGTCTTATAGTTAACAATGACATTTGCAATGTTCTAGGAATAGGAGTTGCTGACAATGATAGAACATCTAAATTCTTAGCGATTTCTTTAATTCTTTCTTTTTGTGCCACTCCAAATTTTTGCTCTTCGTCGACTACTAGAAGTCCTAATTCTTTAAACTTAACATCTTGAGATAGAAGTCTGTGTGTTCCGATGACCAAATCTATTTTTCCTGCACTTAAATCTTCTAGAGTTTGTTTCTCTTCTTTGGAGCTATTGAATCTATTCAATATTCCAATTCTTACACCAGTGTCTTTGAATCTTTGTTTTGCTACTTCAAAATGCTGTCTTGAAAGTACTGTTGTAGGACATAATAAAGCAGCCTGATATCCATTCATCACAGCTTTAAATATTGCTTTGAAAGCTAATTCTGTTTTTCCAAATCCAACATCTCCAGCTATCAGTCTATCCATAGGATGTGGTTTTTCCATATCTGCTGATATATCGTTCCAAGCTTTGTTTTGAGATAAAGTTAAGGGATAAGGGAAATCTTTTGCAAAATTTCCTTCTTCGACTGGGTCTGATTTATATGCAATTCCTTTTATTCTTTCTCTTTCGGAATAAATATTTAGAAGCTTGTCGGCTAAGAAGGTCATTCTTGATTTAATTTTAGCTTTCTTTCTAGCCCAAGTAGCTCCACCGATTGTATCTAATGATGGTCTATTTGCTTCTGAACCAGCATATTTTCTTATATTGTTAAAATTTTTAATTGGAACCATCAGAGTAGCTTGATCGGCATATTCGATAGTTATATAGTCCAATCCTTTATATTGCTGAATTCCTTCAAAGATTCCAATTCCGTTTTTCTCTTCAACTACATAATCGCCTTTGACTAAATCAGAATATTTTTTAATAGGTTTAAAGTCTTTATAACGAGTCAAGAATCTTGATTTCTTTAAAGCTACTCCAAAGATTTCAGCTGAAGATAAAAACTCGGCTTTATCTTTGATTCTAAATCCTTTGGTCAGGCTAGAAGAAAGGATAGTAACTCCGTTTTCTATACTTGAATCCATAGAATAAGGATAGGATGATTCATTTAAATAATTAATGTAAGTTGGAATGGTCTTATCATCCAAACAAGCATATGTTTTCAAGTTCAATCTTTTTGCATCTTCTAATAAAATGCCAGATTGATTTAAATTCGAATTTGTAACAGGTATTTCACAGATTCCATCATTGGATTCCAATGAATTTAATTCTATTTTCTTATAGTGTGCTTCTCTATTGGCTATACTAGGAAGTTCATATATACTTTCTAAAGGTAGAGATAATCCTTTTGTTTTGCTGTCAGCAAAATAGGATATTTCATCTTCCTTAAATGAATTTTGGCTTTGATAAAATAGCTTTGGTGAAACCATGAATATCTTATATTGTTTGAGATAATTGATGATTGTTCCCTTTTTGACATCGTAATATGGAAATAAAGATTCATCGGCATCTAATACTATTCCACTTTTGATAGTATTCTCTGATGATATTTCAATATCTTTGATCTTTTCATCAATTTCTAATTTTAGATTTGAATCCTTTATTGATTTCAAATCTTTAAGCATTAATTCTTTAGCTTTTATTGCAGTTTCTTGATTTACTGGTCTTTCACTCGCTGGTAAAATTGTGGCTTTTGTAAGCTGTGTTTCACTCTTTAATGTTAAAGGACTAAATAGTCGAATTGAATCAATCTTGTCATCATCTAATTCGATACGAATAGGTAGGTCGTAAGAAGGTGAAAAAACATCTAAAATGGTTCCTCTTACAGCATATTCAAAGCCACTGCTTACCCAATTGACTCTGTTGTATCCTTCGTTAGATAGTTTGGCCACTAATTCATCTCTATCTATCACTTCACCTACTTCTATATCAAATGCGACATCATCAAATAATTCAGGTGAATCTATCGGTGATAGCGAAGCTGCAGAGTTGAATAAAACTATTATGTTTTCGCTGTTTCTAATTCGATATAGTGTCCTAAGTCTTTCCCTAGCCATTTCTTTGGATGAAGAAGTGTTTCCTAATCTAAGAATCTCATCTTTAGGATAAATAGCTACTTTTTCACTAGGTAAAAAGTCTAATAAATAATCTGAGAAGAGTTGAACATCATATAAAGAAGGGAAGGCTAAAGCAATCTTTGAAGGATTATTGTTATAAGCTGTGACTATTTGTAGGGCTAGGCTTTGCAAATTTGAAGTCACAAAATCTTGTTCATCATCGATGGACTGAATTTGTGGACTGTCTTTTAAATATTTTGATATTAAATTTATTAGTTTACTTTGCATTGTTTTCCTTTGATTTCTTTGCAGACATTAAGCTCAAAGCACGTTGAAATCCGAATTTAATCATCAAATGAAGGAATTCAATAGCTTCATCTTCAGCTTTATTGATCAATTCTCTATCTTCCTTAGATGGCTTTCCTAAAACATAATCGACAGTCTCTGCTTTTGTTTTAGGCTCTCCTGTTCCGATTCTAATTCTTTTGAATTCAGTAGTTCCTAAATTATCTATGATATTTTGTAATCCTTTTTGTCCGCCGGATGAGCCTTTGATTTTAATTCTGTATTCTCCTGGTTTGATGGCCATATCATCACAGATGACTATTAAATCTTCCACAGGAATTTTATAGTAACGCATTAATGGAACAATGCAAGTTCCAGATAAGTTCATATAAGTCAATGGCTCAACTATAAATACAGTTTCACCTTCAATGTTAGCTTTGACATATCTACCTTGGAAATCGACTTTGTCCAAAGATAATCCTAAGTCTTCAGCTAATCCTTCAACGACTTCAAATCCCATATTATGTCTTGTTCCGACATAATCAAGACCAAAATTTCCTAATCCTGCTATTATTTTCATAATTCAACCCTCAATGCTGAATAATTATATCAAAGGGAAATAAATATAGTTCATATTAGGGATTTCATAAAAGTTGATAATGCGTATACCTTTAATATATATTGATAAACTAGTCTTATAATTTAATAATGATTTAGGAGGAATTGAGATGGAAGAGAAAAAAGAATCTTTAATAAAGTCTTTTATGAGTGGTCTTCTCGGTGGATTGTTCTCATTAACTCCTATGGGAAACTATGGAGTTTTATATACTTCTGGATTCTTAAATAACAGCCTTACCAAAAAGCCGAAGATAAGATGGATTTGGTGTGCTTTATTAGCCATTTTAGGATTGATCATTGGAACTTTACCAAGATTGATAATGGGTGTTAATTATCTTGAAGATAAATTTCCATTGGCAACATTTTTATTGTTTGGAATTGCAAGCTTAGGTCTTATCATCGCTTCTTTGATAAAAGAGGTTAAGAAGAAAGACAAAACAACATTAGAAAATATACTGTTTCCAACTTTACTCATTGTTGGAATGGCAATATCTTTTGTTATGACTTTCTTTTTGAATAAGAGTAGCGATCAACCTTTGATAGAAAATGAATATTTGTCTTGTTTGGTGTTTGGATTTGTTATGGGATTTGCAGTACTGATTCCAGGATTACCTATTCATTCAATATCTAACATTTTTGGTATGTCTTCGACATTAGAAACAATAATGATTAATATTCCTGACAAAGTTGAAATAACAAAATCTATTGGATTGATTGCAATTATGATTATTGGAATGCTGCTAAATTTAATAGTGTTTTACTATCCTTATAAAAAATTATTTAGTATTGTTAAGGATTATATTGGCGGATTATTTATAGGTTTGATGTTAGGATCGATTATAGGAAGTTATTTTGGACATGGTGAATTTGTCGATTCGTCCATTCCACCTGAATATACACAAGAGGTTAAATCTATAACTTTATGTGGATTCATCTTTGCTGGAATACTATTGTGCTTGATTCTAGTATTTGCCTTTTCTAATCTAAAGCATAAAGATGATGATATAAACGACAACACTTCTTTGTATGAACAAGATGGTAATAAGAATAAAAAGAAGAAATCCATATTTAATAGAGGGAAAAATCTATGAGTGTTTATAGACTTTCTAAGGATAGAACATTAACAAATTTATCAAATTCTATCTTTAAATATTTCGGAATATCAGGTCCGCATCCGGATTCTTTTCCTGATGTTGATGAAGTCCTTCTAAATGATAAAAATAGAGGAAAAAAACTTTGTGTTTTATTGATTGAAGGATGGAGTGAGTATGTTTATAAAAAAACAAAAAATAAATCGCCTTTTCTTCATTCAAAACAGGTTATTTCTTTAGAATCTGTTTATCCAACTTGTTCTTTTTGCAATAATGATGCTCTTCTTTATGGAACATATCCTTGCTATGAAGGAAGATTGGGAGAAGTTCAGTATTTCTCTAAAGCAGACCAGTATGTAAATATGGTAGATAAAGTAATTCAAGGTACATCTACTAAATCTTTTCTTACTGAGCCTAATAAGTTCTATAAATCTAAATTAAATTTGTTGCAAAACATTTGTGTAATAAAAGAAAAAAGAGATGCTGCTGTTTATTTGGATAGCCGTAAATATATTAATGTACAAGGGAAAATCAGCAGTGGTTTATTCTTCTCAGCTATAGAAGAGAAAATACAATCAAGCGGTGTTTCTTTCATTTTAGCGAGATGGTCACAATTGCAAAATGATATTCTAGAGAATGGATATCGTTCTTCTAAAGCTAAAACTTCTATTCAAGTGCTGGATGAGTCTATAAAGACTTTGACTGAAAGAAATCCAGAGACTTTATTTATTGTGGTCGGTGATCATGGATCTGTTAAAACTTCTTGGATTGATATTAGAAAATATCCTGATTTTATAGATACTTTGGTCGAGCCTAGATTTTCTATCAGTCCTAGATTTGCTAGTTTTAGAGTTAAAGAAGGAAAGAAAGAAGAATTCGAAAAATGTTTTAGAACTCATTTTTCAAAATACTTTGAGCTTTATAATAAAGAACAAGTCTATAGAGAAAATATATTTGGATATGGTAGCAATCATGAATTATTCGATGAATTTATAGGTGATTATATTTTAATTTCTAAGGGAAAGAAATCTTTTACCGACGGATCATTTAAGACTCTTTATAAATATTATTATGGTGGAGTAACTAAGAAAGAAAAGAATATTGTGCTTTCTTTTTTTAACAACAAGTAGATTTATCAATTTATTCTATTATTAAATCCAACTGGTAGTTTAATATTGAAAAGGGGAATTTAATTATGTCAGCTTTAAAGAAAACAATAAGGAAATAAAAAAGAGCACCGATGAGGTGCTCTATTTATTTTCTAATGGCGGAGCAATAGAGATTCGAACTCTAGCAGGGATTGCTCCCTCTACGTCCTTAGCAGGGACGCCCCTTGAGCCAGCTTGGGTATTGCTCCAATGCTTTTAAAGCTTATCAATTATGAACCATTATGAAATCTATTTCAAGTAAAAAATAAACATATGGTAAAAAACCACATACAAGATAAATAAATTTACTGAATAGAAAGGAGTGTATATCTTTATCCAATATTTAGTATGCTTTACAATTTAAGGAAGACATTATTAATTAAAGGGATAGAGATTATTCCATGCAGAAATATCTTTGAGATGCTAAATAAATTCATGAAGGAGTTGATGGTATTTTTGTTGAATTGATTTTTAAGTCTTTTAAAGACTTTGAATATAAAGAAACGAATTTATTTTTCAACTATCAATAGAATCAAATCTTTAAAAATAATGCTTGACATTTAATTTTAAGATGATAAAATGACAATCCTGCTTTGAAGACGACACACTAACTGAGTTAGTGATAACCGAAACTTCCAATATTCCAGGCAAAACTTATTAGAAGTTTTTAGCACCTTCAAAGCAGGATAGAGTTCAATACTAGCCAATACTAGAAGAGGAGGTAAGATATGAGAAGATTCATTAAGTTTATTGAAAGACTCGTCTCTTTGGATTTTGCAAACATTGCTTCAACATTTGCAAATCTTCCAAACAGATTGATGTAACAAGTTCTAGTCGATAAGATCTAAAAAAGATAGTAGATACAGTATCTATTGTAATATTCAGAATTCGATTGACTATTAAAAACTGCTCCCTATGCAGTACAGTAGGAGCAGCTTTTTAATTTTTTCTTAGCCGTTTAGTCCGAAATAGATATAGTTAGAATGATCATACTGACCTTGTTCGCCAAATCTTATTCTTATCTTTCCTTTCACTAAATCGCTAAATGTTTTAATCTTTTAGTTTAGTTTGGACAACAAAATTTTAATGTTAAATTTAGTAAAATAAAAAAAGCCAAACGAATAACGATTTTAATTATGGCGTAATTAAAATAGATAGCATTATTCCTATTTATGAAGACTTCTTAATTAATAAAGATGGTATTAAATATATCTTTAAAGGAGAAAATTTTTCTTATCAAAATAAAACATATAAATATCAATTAATTTGAGATAACACTGTTTTATATTTAAATAACGATTTAACAAATAATAAAAATAAAATAAAAGAAGATATTTTATTATTAGATAATCAATATTTTTTGAATTAATTTTTTAAAAAAACTAAAACAAAAGAATTGACAATAGAAAATATTAGATTTGAAATGTATAATGATAAAAGAATATATATAATGATAGAAAATTGAAAGGAATTAAAATAAAACAATAAAATTAATTTCTTAATTGTATATATAGTATAAAAGGAGAAAAAAATATGAGAAAAAACTTTCTATCACTTATGTCATTAACATTATTTGCATCAATCGGATTATTATCTGGATGTGATGAAGTTAAATCTAACAATTTATTTACAAATGTTTCAAAAACTTTAGCAGTCGAAGCTGTGTCTTCATTAAATCTTGTACCATCAAGAAGATTATTAAAACAAAAAAGTACAGAGCCAACATTTGATGTAGAAAAATTAGTAAATAGAACTAATGCTTTATTTGATACAAAAATTGTTATTAATGAAGTAACTTCTGATAAAGAAGAATATTCATCTAAACAAGAAATTGCTTTAGAGGCTAATAATTATGTTTTATATTACAACATCAAAGAATCTATGGAAGAAGAAGAGGGTGAAACTGAAATAAAAAAACACTATGTTGGAATCTTAATTTATAACGAAATAAAATATGATTTTAAAGCATCTGAAGAAATTGAAGAAGATGATGAATTTGAAAAAACATTACATTTTAAATTAGATTTAGGAGATAAATCATTTATTTCTGTAAAACAAGAATATGAAAAAGAAAATAATGAAGAAGAAGTATCATTTAAATATTCTTATGTAGAAAATGGTTTGCAAAAAGAAACATTTAAAATATCTAGAGAAATTGAAAATCAAGATCTTGAAATTAAATTAAAAGAAAACAATGAAGAATACAAATTATCATATTTTGTAAAAGATAATCAAGAATATTTAAAAGTTAAATGTAATAATGAAAAATATTTATATAAAGTAATTCTTGATCAAGAAACAAATGCTAAATCTTATTTATTAGTTGAAGCAGCTTAAAAGCTGCTTTTTAAATTCATGAATATGCCAAAAAAGAATACATTTATGCCTCAATTGTTGACATATTTTTAAAGAAAATAAGTTATATAAAAGATATAATAATAAATTAAAGAGGCATAATGGGTAATATCCTTAATGTTGCAATTGTTGAAGACGATATAAATGCAAGCAATAAACTTGTATCATTTTTCGATGAATTTAAAAAAGAAAATGATATTGATTTTAATATAAATACTTTTATAAATGGTGAATCATTTTTAAAAGAGCAAGATAAATATGATGTAGTATTTATGGATATATAACTTCCAAGAATGAATGGAATGGAAACAATTACTAAATTAAGATAGGAAATTGTATTTAAAAATGAAAGCAAAAAATCAATTTTTTAAGTTCATTATTATTTAAATAATTTTCAGCAATTAAAATATGAATATGAGGATTCCATTTTATATTGCTACTAAAAGTATGCAAAAAATTAATATGATCTAATTTTTTCTCGTGTTTTAATGTCGGTACGATAAGAGTCTTATCTCTTCATTTGTGGCTTTGTCTGACTTTAATGTTATCTCCGCCATCTCATGACCAAACTCAACTGCCTCTTTTAAGGAGCATCCTTCAGTAAATTTATCAATGACTCCTGCAAATAAGGAATCTCCACTGCCGGTAGTGTTCTTTATGTTCGTTGCCGGTTCTACTTCAACTCTTTCAATCACTTTATTGTTCTCACCAATATAAATATCTTGAGGTCCATGAGTGATTACCACATTCTTTATTCCTTTTTTGAATAAAGATTTGATCAATTCTTCTCCTTCTAGATTTCCATCAGACAACGATTGTCCTTCATGGAAGTTTCCTTTTAGTAAAGTTATTTGATTGAGATATGGTTTAAGTCTTTGTGCTTTGGCAGGAGAAATGCATTCGCATAAAATCTTCTTATGCTTAAAAGTCTTGAATATATAGTCTATTGTTTCTTGAATTAGATTTGTGTCTATAGCTATATATTCATATCCTTCTATTATCGGCTTTAAAGATTCTAGGTATTCAGGACTTAAATCGGAGATGATTCTGTTATCGCATAAGGCTAAAGCCATATCGTGATTTGAATCGTTTATAGCTATATACGTAGAAGTTGGCAAGTTAGATTTAGGGCAATAGACATTCATTCCTAAATTTGCTAAACCTTTCTTCATCTTGATTCCTAAATCATCTTCACCTATAGCTGTTATAAAAGGGCAGTAATTTCCTAAGAAAGCTAAGTTCTCAGCAACATTTCTCATGACTCCACCGAATGAAACAGCTAAAGTTCCTATGTTTGAAACACCAGGAATAAGTTTATCTCTAGAATCTCCGATATAATCGATATTTGATCCACCGATCAATATGAGTTTCTTGTTAGACATGAGAAATTACTTAAGCTTTGAATATTCAGCTGCTATTTGAGCACCGAGCTTAGCGTTGTTCAAAACTAAATGAATGTTGGCTTCCAAAGATTCACCACCAGTCAATTCGACAATTCTCTTGAGCAAGAAAGGAGTTTCATCCTTTCCATGGATTCCTAAGGCTTCCATTTCTTGTTGAGCCTTATCTATAGCTTTGTCTATAATCTTTTCATCCATAGAATACTCTTCTGGAATAGGATTGCAAATCAAAGCTCCACCATCTAGTTTGTATTCTCTCTTAGCCTTTACTATTTTTGCTATTTCCAAAGGTGATTGAGCATTGTAATCAGGCTTGTATGTGCTAGTTCTTGTATAGAAGCGAGGCAATGTTTCGCTTTGATAAGAGATTACAGGAACACCTTTTGTTTCCAAATATTCCAAAGTTAAAGGCAAGTCCAATATAGCTTTAGGTCCAGCACAAATGACTGTGACATTTGTCTTTCCTAATTCATCTAAGTCAGCACTTATATCAAAAGTCTTTGTTGCACCTCTTTGACATCCACCTATTCCACCTGTGACAAAGAAATTGATTCCAGCCAAATTCGCAAAAATCATAGTAGCAGAAACGGTGGTTGCACCCCATAATTTCATAGCGGTGACGATAGGAATATCTCTTCTAGAGACTTTGATAATTCCTTTCTTCTTTCCAAATTCTTCGATTTCATCAGGTGTCATACCGATGATAGGTTCACCTTCAATGATTCCTATAGTGGCAGGAACTGCGCCATTATCTCTTACAGTTTTTTCTACAGCCAAAGCACATTCGACATTTCTTGGATATGGCATTCCATGAGAAATGATAGTAGATTCTAAAGCGACAACAGGTTTTCCTTCTTGGATAGCCTTCAAAACCTCAGGGTTGATTTTCATTTTAAAGCCTCTCTTTTTTCCAAAAGAGAATTATAGATAAAAGAAAGTATTTATTCTATATAAGAATAGATTTTGAAAGTCTTTTCTAAAAATACAAACTAATTATTATTCTTCTTAACCAAACAATCAGCACATGTACAGTAAAGAACAGTTCTTTTGTAGTCGAGTTCACAACCGTGTTCTTGTTGAACATGATCATAGAATGTTTCTAGTTGTGTGCATTTTAAAGGAATTATCTTTCCACACTCCAAACAGACCATTCTTCCGTTTGAATATCCAACTTCATCTAAAACGATATAACGAAACAAGGATTTCTTTCCGTCAGATGATGATATTCTTGCTACTTTTCCTTCTTCTGCTAATTTATCTAAGAATCTATATACTGTGGGGTATGAGATATGAATGTCTAGTTTTTCTAAATCACTTATCAAATCACTGACTGATTGGAATTCGCTCTTCTTACTTTTGAGGACTTCTAATAATAATCTTTTTTGCTTTGTAGTATATGAAGCCATAATAGTCCTCCTTTCTTTTCTTTTATTATACGAAAATTTATATCAAGCGTTAAACATTATAATAAATGAAAGACAAAAATGAATGGAAAATTAGTCTTTTATAAGCGTTATACAATTTGCAAAAAACATAGATAACCACTATATTTTTCTTGCATTTAGTTTTAATAATTGCTATTCTAACAATAGAGGTGAAAAGAAAATGGTCACAAAAGATTTAATCGATGATGTAGCTTCAAAAGCTCGTCTTTCTAAAAAAGAAGCTGAAGCAGCTATCAATGCTGTATTTGCCGGTATTACTGATGGACTTATCAACGATCCTGAACATAAGGTTCTTGTCTCTGGATTTGGAATTTTTGAAGTAAAAGAGACCAAAGCTAGAAAAGGCGTTAATCCTGCAACTCAAGAAGCGATTGAGATTCCTTCATCCAAGAGAGTTTCTTTCCGTGTCTCTAAGACTCTCAAAGAAGCAGTTAAGTAATTTAAGTAAAATAAAAAAGAGCCATTTGGCTCTTTTTTAGTCTTGTTTTTATTTGTTTTCTAATTTCATTTGCTGCTCGTCATGTTTCTTTTGATACATATAAAGAGCAAATGAGATAGCAAATCCAACAATCAATAAGCCTATTCCCAAGGATAAATCAATAGGCATAGAGACAGCATTTGGATAATTTGTACTTTTGTCTACTACACCAGCCCAAATCTGATAAACCTCATATACATCGCTGTTGAAGAAGATCGATACGATTGCTCCAGCAGACAAACCTACAATAGCGAAGAAAGTTGTTTTTCTAGATTTTTCAAATAATTTATTTAAAAATTTTGAAGTTAAGAATAACCCAACTAAGAATCCGACAATCAATGCTGCATATATTCCAAAGATTTTAGGATTTTGTTTCCAATACTCTAGATGGAATGAACCCATCAAAGCATTAAAGTATCCTATCATCATCAAGAAAGCTGAGGCTGATAGTCCAGGAACTACTTGAGTTATACTAACGGCAAATCCTACGACTAAGAATACTATATACTCCCACCATTCTATTGTAGCAATGGTTCCATCATTTCCGTTTCCAGTCAATAGTGTCACACAGACTGATAACACGATAGGAATTAGGAATCCAATTATCAACAATGAGATTCTAAGAGGTGTTTTCTTCTCACCTTTTATTTCATCGCTGACAGCAGGAAAAGCACCTATCATCAAACCGGCAAACAAGCAAATGATAGCAAAAGGAATGTAATTCAATGCTGCTTGTACTCCAAAAAATCCACCGATGAACCCTATGATTGCTCCTATGATAATAGGAAGCAAATACAAGAAGCAATTCTTAAATTTTTTGAATAGATTCGATACAGCATTCAACAACTTGTCGTAAATTTTAAAGATAATTGTTATTGTGGCGCCGGATATTCCAGGAACAATAACAGCTAATCCAACAAAGAATCCAACCAAACAGTTTTTTAACCATTCCTTGGTATTTTTGGGAGGGGCAATCTGAGTTTCAACTTCAGATGTCTGATCTTCTGGCTTTTTTTTATTTTCCATACAATTCATTGACCTCTTTTTTGAACAACAAAGTAGTTTATATAATTCTTATAAAGACTTTTCAACTATAATTAACTATATTCATTCATAACCAAGGAGGCATTTATGGAACTAAATTTTAAAGATTTGAACTGGAGATCCATATTTTTGAAGAGATATAAAGGACTTGGACTTACAGAAAGTGATGCCATGGTTATTTTGATGGCTGATGAGGTGATGCAGATGGATGGGGAAATACCAGTTACTGCTGACGCATTATCACAGTATATGTCTTTATCCAAAGAAACTATCGATGATTGTTTATTGAGATTGATGGACAAGAAGTATGTCGCATATAGCCCTAAAGGAGATTTAACTTTACAGCCTCTTTTTAGTAAATTGTTCGATGATTTCAAAAAAGATATAGTCTTATCTTCTGACTCTCGTTCTCAAAAGAAAATTGATGATGCTTATGCCTTCTTCCAAAAAGAGATGGGAAGACCATTGACACCATTGGAAGTCGATAAGATAAATGGATGGTTAGGTGAAGGTGCTACTGTATCTATGATGCAAGAAGCATATGCAAATATTCAATCTAAGCAAAAAAGAGTTACTTTTCCTAGATTAGAAAAAGAAATTTTGCGTTTAGAAAAAGAAAAAGATATTAACAAAGAAGGTTATACTGCAAGGGATGATGCGCATAGATCTAATGAGTTACCTAAGATTATCTCTCACGATTGGTTGAACGATGACTAGACAAGAAAAAGCAGATCAGGTAAAGAAGTTCTTAGATGATAGATTTGGTCTTGTCGATTGTTTTTTAAAGCATAAGACAGATCAGGAGTTTTTGATTGCAGTTATTCTTTCTGCTCAGTCTAACGACAAGTCAGTTAATAAAGTGACTCCGATATTATTTGATAAGTATAAAGACTTAGCTGCTTTATCTAAAGCCAACGTCGATGATGTCATCAGTATTATCAAACCGGTAGGATTAGCAAAAACCAAAGCTAGTCACATAATTGAAGCATCTAAAATTATTGTCGATAAATATGATGGTCAAATTCCAAAAGATAGAGAAGTTTTGATGACACTTCCCGGTGTTGGATTTAAAACATCGGGAGTGGTCTTAGGTGAGTTATATAATTTTCCTTATCTACCAGTGGATACACATGTAGAAAGAGTATCTAAGTTTTTAGGCCTTGTCGATAAAGATTTAAGACCAGAACAAATAGAATTAAAGTTAGAAAAGTTATTTAAAAATAGCTGTCTAATCAATACTCATAGACAGCTGATAATGTTAGGTAGAACGATATTGACAGCTAAGAATCCAAAGTTAGATGAACTACCTTTCTCTTGGATTAAGAAGAGTTAGAGTTTTGGATTATCAGGATCTAATTGAGAATTAAAATAAGCTTTATCTATAGCATCCAATATATAAAGTCTAGGTGTAAAACCTTGCTTGATTAGAATTCCGTTTTCTATAAAGAAATCTCTTTTAAATCCTTGATGGGATTTTTCTTTTAATATTCTATCTACTATGAAATGCGCATCTAACAAATAAACTTCATTTCTTTGAGTGAATGATACGACAAAAAAGCCTATTCCACCTAGTCTTAAGACTAAATCTAGATGAGTCACTTGTTGAGGTCTTATGTTTTGAAAGTGAAGAGAGTCTTCCTTAGTCTCTTTGCATTCGAAATCGATGTATTTAGATCGATAAACTCCAACAAAATCAGTTGTTGATTTTTGGTCAAAATGAGCCTCGATAATCTTATTTGGATTAGACTTGTCAACTTTATATACTCTAATAGGAGTTGGTCTTTTATAAATAGAAGCTATTCCAAGATTTCTATAATAGTCACAGGATTTGATTACATCGTTTTCCAAATGCATTCCCATGTTGGCTCTATCAGCTAGACCATTTCTTTTTCTTTTGATGATTCCTTCTTTTTTCTCATTTTTTATAACTTCTTCATAAGTCTTTCCGTTAGGATATTTGATCGTCATGATAAGTAATCCTCAATGGCTTTGTTGAAATCTATAGCAGATACATCTTTTCCATTACACAAATCATCTATAAATGGCTTGGATATAATGAAGAAATCTTTTGAAGTTAGAAGATTCTTTTTGAATTCGCGTAATGTTATATCAGGTCTTTTTATCACTTGAATGAATAGATTCATCAAGTTTTCAGCATCATACAAAGGATCATGTGCGTGCTGTAAATTCTTGGCTTCATAAATTTCTAGAAGCTTAGGTTGTGAGAATGTCATATGTCTTTCGTCATGGACGAATCTAGAGACGAATGCCTGCATGTCGAACCAGTTTCTTTTTATATGGTCATAAAAGTCTTGACATAATTGATCGTTGGCTCTTACCTTGGATTGATAGAGCATATTTAAGTCTTGGTTTCCGAAAGTAATATATACTTTCTTTCCAGTGCATTTAGTGAATGTCATAAGTTCGACTAAAGCTTTATGGAAGGTGATACCTTCTGTCTTCAATCTATCGTCAGTTATACCGGTCAGAATAGTGACAACACCACCTACAGGACTTTGAGGTTTTATCAATCTCTTGAAAACCTGAATCTTTTTTCCTGGCAAAGGCAATAAATCGGGTCCACAAAAATACTTACATGCTCCTATTGCAATAGTTTCATGTGATAATTGAGTTCCTTCTAAATCTAGAAAGACTAATTCTCTGGGTTCTCCGATTTCTTCTTTTAAAAGGCGCATAATAATCCTTAAGATAATTTCCAAATATCTTCTATTTTGTCTTCTTCAACCTTTGGTGGCTCGTATTGTTTTGCTATTTCATCAGTCATTTTCAACACGCTCATCAAATGCATAGCTTCGGAAGGCCCTAATGACTTAAGCCACATTGTGAATACTTCTACAATAGCATCTGTTTCTTTTTTGTATTTTTCCAATCCAGCGGGTGTAATCTTTACGAAAACTTGTCTTCTATTAGTTTTATCAGTCTCTCTAGTGATCAATCCTTCCTTCTCCATATTTCTAAGGTTCGCTGCTACATTAGGTCTGGATAAATTCAATTCATTAGAGATGTCAGAAGGATGACATAACCCTCCTGAATTGACTAGAAGCAATAGTATTCTTCCATCTGATTTGATGAAATTAATGAGAGAATTAAACATTCCATGATTGTAGATGTCTAAGAGGTAAGAAAAGAATGCAAATATATCCTTATCTACTCCATCAAGTCTTTTTAAAGCGGGAGAATTTTCGATGGATTTTTCTTTTTTGTTGTCCATTTTGTTTTTTCCTTTCCTGTCGTTTATCAAAAGACATAGATTATTTTCTTAATAATAATTCAAAGATTGAATTATTTCAACATTTGAGGTTGGTTATGGCTATAAAAATACTTTCAAAATGGGTGTTTTCTATAAATCTTTATATTTAATCTTATTTATATATTGTATTTTTTGCTATTTTATGGTATTTTCACCAAGCATGTCCAAAGCTACATGCAATGCACACGAATATGGATTTTGCCGACTAGTCCTTAAAATGCAGGACTTATACGAATCTTATAAGTCTGTTACACAAACATTCTAGACCTTACATAGAAACTGTATTAATGCGTTTTCTGGGTTGGCAGTACGGAAGTATTCGGAGGTATAACAAAAAATGGAGGGTTTTTAAAAACCATGAGTGAAGAAGTTAAAGTAGAAGCTCCAGTCGAGTCTGCACCCGCTGCTGAGCAACCCAAAGCTGATTTGATGTCAAAGACTATCCACAAGGATAGTGATCCTGTTGTTTCTGTTAAGGAACTCATTGCCGTCGGTGCCCATTATGGTCACCAAGCACGTCGCTGGAATCCTAACATGAAGCCTTACATCTATGGTAAGAAGAACAACTTGCACATCATCGATTTGAACAAGTCTGTTGATTTGATTCAAAAGGCTTATGTGGCTCTTAAGAAGATTGTTGAACAAGGTGGAAAGGTTCTCTTCGTTGGAACTAAGCCTGTCGCCAAGGAAACTGTCTTGAATGAGGCTACTCGTTCCGGCTGCTTCTATGTCAACAATCGTTGGTTGGGTGGAACCTTGACTAACTTCGATACCATATACAAACGCATCAAGCTCTTGAAGGAACTCGATGAAGCTACTGAGAGTGGACAACTCGACAAGCTTTCCAAGAAGGATGCTATTGCCAAGGGCAAGGAACGTGATCGCTTGAGCTCACTTCTCGGTGGTATCAAGGAAATGAGAAAGAGACCTGACGCTATCGTCGTGGTCGATTCCAACTGGGAGCACAACGCTGTCCATGAAGCCAAGTTGCTCCACATTCACACCTTTGGACTCATCGATACTAACTGTGAGCCTTCAGATGTAGAATACCCAATTCCTGTGAACGTTGATGGACCTGAGTCTGTCAAGCTCATCATTGGATTGCTCGCCGATGCCGTTGTCGCTGCTAAGGGTGGAGAAGCTGCTTATGCTTACCAAGCCGATGCTGCTGATGCCGGAAATATGGAGAGCTTCATTCCTGAGGATTTGAACAAGTATCAATTCAGCCAGGACGATTTGAAGGTTGTCCACGCTAAGATTCGTGAAGATATCTTCGCTGCTAAGCGTAAGGGCAAGAAGCGTCGTAAGAAAGCTAGCAAGAAGTTTGTAAAGCGTCCTAATGGTGGAAATCGTGGACCTAAGGATGAAAATCGTGGAGAGAAGGCTCAAGAGGCTCCTAAGGCCACTGAAGCTGCTCCTAGCGAGAAGACTGAAGCTAAGCCTGTAACTGAGGAGACTAAATAACCGTGTCATCTGCACAAATCGAATTAATTAAGCAGCTCAGAGACCGCACTGGTGCCGGACTCATGGACTGCAAAAAGGCTATTGTCGCTTGCGAGAATGATGTCGAGAAGGCTATTGTCTGGCTTCGTGAGAAGGGCTTGAGCAAGGTTGCTAAGAAGGCCAACCGTGTTGCAGCCGAAGGAAAGAGCTGGATTGAAGAGAGCGGTGATGATGCCGTTATCTTCGAAGTCAACTCCGAGACTGACTTTGTCTCTGAATCACCTGCTTTCGGTGATTTGGTCAAAGAAATTGGAAAAGTTTTGATTGAAAAGAAACCCGCCACTTTGGAAGAAGCCACTGAAATGGTTTCTAGCATTTGTGCTGACGGAACCATGCGTATGGGTGAGAAGATAGTTCTCCGCCGCTTGAAGTGGATTCACAAGAGTGCCGGTGAGAACATCGGAACCTACATCCATATGAAGGGTAAGATTGCAGTTGCTGTTGTATTGAAGGGTGGCGATAAAGCTTTTGCTGATGATATCGCTGTTTCTCTTTGCTCCAGTCTTCCTACCTACATTTTCGAGTCAGAGATTCCTGCCGAAGTTGTAAAGAAGGAAACTGAAATTGAAATCGAAGCTTCCAAAGCTGATCCTAAGTTTGCTAGCAAACCTCAAGCAATCCAAGAAAAGATTGTCGAGGGACGTGTTAGAAAGAACCTCAACTCTCAAGTCTTCGTCGATCAAGAATTCATCTTGGATACTTCCAAGATTGTAGGACAAGTCTTGAAAGAGCATGGAGCTGAAATCGTCTCTACAGTTCGTTTCACCACTGGTGAAGGAATTGAAAAGGCTCAATCCGACTTTGCTGCCGAAGTTGCTGCACAACTCAACAACAAGTAATTTATTGAATTTGTAACAAGGCACGCCTATGTGTGCCTTGTTTTTTGAAAGAGGGTTATATGGAAATAAAATATAAACGTGTATTGCTTAAAATCTCTGGCGAAGCTTTGGAAGACAGTGAGAATCATTCGATATTCTCAAAAGAGAAGATGGTAGGAATAGCTGAACAAGTTAGAATTCTTCACTCTGCTGGGGTTCAGGTCTGTCTTGTTGTCGGGGCTGGAAATATCTGGAGAGGAAAATTGGCCGGATTATTAGGCTTAAATCCAGCTCAAGCAGATGATATGGGAATGATGGGTACAGTCATTAATGGATTAGGACTTAAGGGTGTATTAGAAAACAATGGATTGAAAGCACATGTTTTCTCTTCTATCCAAGTCGATAAATTTTGTGACTATTTTACACAAAGAGATGCTTTGAGAGCTTTGGACAATGGTGAAGTATGTATCTTTGTGGGTGGAACAGGAAATCCTTTCTTCACAACTGATTCATGTGCAGCTTTGAGAGCTTTAGAGACTAGTTGTGACGTCATCTTGATGGCAAAGAATGGTGTTGATGGAGTCTACACTGCTGATCCTAAGACTGATAAGTCGGCTAAGTTGATCAAGACTATAACTTATCATGAGATTCTTGATAAGAAATTGAAGGTAATGGATGCTACTGCTGCTGGATTATTGGAGGATTCCAATATTCAAATCAGGGTGTTCGAAATGAAACCGGAGAATTTCTTAAAGGTCATCACTGGTGATTCTATGGGAACATTAATCACAAAATAAGCAATTTAATTGCTTTTATTTGTGCTAATAATAGATACCTTTGTATCACTTATAAGTTTTTATTATATATTTCTATAGTAAGGAGAAATAATTATGGAAGAAAAAGAAGTATTGGATTCAGTTAAAACTGAAATGAATGAAGCTATCAATAAGCTTAAAGGATCTTTGGCTACCTTGAGAGCAGGTGCAGTCAATCCTAATGTCTTAGATAAGATCCGTGTCGATTATTATGGAGAAATGACTCCTATCAAGACTTTGGCAGCAGTTAGAGTTGAAGGTGGAACAGCCTTGGTTTTAAAGGTTTTCGATCCTTCTTCAGTAAAGTCTATCGAAGCTGCAATAGGAACATCAAACTTGGGTGTGAATCCTAATGTCAAAGGAAATGAGATTCGTCTTAATTTCCCACCCCTCTCTGGTGATCGTCGTAAGGAAATCATCAAGGAAGCTAAAGGATATTGTGACGATAATAAAGTCACAATCCGTGCTATTAGAAAGAATTGGATGGATAAGGTAAAGAAATCCGAAGAGTTCTCTGAGGATTTAGAGAAGCGTATCGATGCTGCTATTCAAAAGGAACACGATGCTGCTATCAAGACTATCGACTCCTTATACAAGGGTAAGGAACAGGAGCTCTCTAATATCTAGTGTCTGACAAAGATACAAAAAGTTTGAAGCATATTCTTTTTATTATGGATGGAAATGGCCGTTGGGCCAAGAAGAGATTGTTGCCTCGAACTGCAGGACATTTGGCAGGAGTAAAACGCATCAAAGAAATAGTTGATGAGTGTTTTTTGACCTATCAAATTCCATATGTTTCATTGTTTTGCTTCTCTAGTGAGAACTGGAATAGACCTGAAGCTGAAGTTTCCACTCTATTCAAATTATTAAAAGAATTCTTTTCTTCAAACATTGAAGATTTTAAATCTAAGGGTGTGAAGGTTAGAGTTGTTGGAGACCTGGCCGATAAAAGAATACCGACTGATATTCTCAATACTATCAATGAAGCTATGGAAGAGACAAAAGAGTTGAATAAGTACAACTTCACTGTCTTATTCAATTATGGTGGAAGACAAGATGTGGTTCAAGCTACTAAGAGATTTGCTTCTCTATATAAAGAAGGAAAAGTAGAATTGGATTCTTTGAATGTTAAATCGTTCGAAGATTATCTTTGGACTAAAGATTTGCCAGATGTCGATTTAATGGTTAGAACCTCTGGCGAGTTGAGAGTATCTAATTGTTATTTATATCAATTAGCTTATGCTGAAATGGAATTTCCAAAGACTTATTGGCCTGATTATTCGGTGAAATCATTGAAGGAATCCTTGGATGATTTCTACGGAAGAAATAGACGTTTCGGAGCAATAAAAGAATGAAAAAGTTATCGAAAAATACTGAACATTCAATGATTGTGAGAATAATCACTGGATTGGTTTTAGGTTTAGTCTTGGGACCGGCTGGAATATTTGGTGGATGGTATCTGTTGGCAGTATCATTTGTTTTAGTTTTCTTTGCCGCCTATGAGATATTAGCTTTGCCTGGAAAAAAGCATTATAGTAAGTTCATATGGGTTTGGACTTATGTTTGGATGTATGCAATGATTTATTGGACCTTCTTTAAAGAAGACAATATAAGGAATGAATTATTTGCTGGCAACTTTTTTTCATTGTATAAAATTTATATCAGTATTTTCTCACTAATCATTTATTTAATAGGTTTGTTTTGCTTCTCATTCTTATATGAAACATTTAGACTGGATGATGTTTTCTACTTGTTTACTATGGTCTTCTTAGTATCGTTAGGATTCTATTCGATCATGTATTTAAGATATTATCCTACTGCTTTCTTAGACAAGACGGACCCTGCTGATATCACATTGACTTATAACTGGTCTATATCTTCTTCTATGTTGCTATGGTTTTGTTTGTTTGGTGTTTGGTGTAGCGATATAGGAGCTTACTTTGTCGGTGTTTTATTCGGTAAGCATCCGATGAATCCTAGAGTATCTCCCCATAAAACATGGGAAGGATTCTTTGGTGGAGTTGCTCTTTCAATGATATTCACTTTGAGTTTCTCAGCGATATCGTGGTACTGTTTTAAAACTCCTTTGATCAAAACTGGTGGAGAAGCTCCTTTGGATGGATTGAGCTTTGAAAGCCAAAGTGGTTGGGGTTGGGGCTACATCTTACTCTTGTCTATAATTATTCCTATTATGGATAATATAGGTGGATTTATCTTCTCGGCAGTTAAAAGACATTTCAATGTTAAAGATTGGGGCTTTATTTTACCTGGTCATGGTGGCATAATTGATAGGTTTGATTCCATATTCGTCACCTGTTCTGTAGTAGCTATCTTGATATCATTTATTACTAATGGTTGGACATTCTTACAGCATTAATAACTGAATATAGGATTATTTAAAACTTAAAGGAAAAGAAAATTAAAGTATGGCAAAAAAGATTGTTTTATTAGGAGCGACTGGTTCTATAGGAACTCAGGCTTTGAGCTTGTTGAAAGATAATAGTGAATATGAGCTCGTAGGAATTACAGCCAACAAGAATGTTGATAAGTTGGTGGAGATAGTCAAAGAATTTCCAACTATAAAATTTGTTGGAATTGTTGCTGATTCTAAAGCTAAAGCTTTGAAAGAAGCTTTACCTGAAGTTGAAGTTTTGTCTGGCAAATCTATAAACTTAACCATAATTGATAAGGCTGATCCTGATGTTGTCTTGAATTCAATTTTAGGATTTGATGGATTCTTACCTTCACTTCATGCTTTGAAGAAGGATAAGATTCTTTTGTTAGCTAACAAAGAAACTTTGGTCGTAGGTGGAAACTTTATCAATGAGGTATTAGCTCAAGGTCATGGAAAGTTGATTCCTATCGATTCTGAGCATGTAGCAGTTGCTAAATGTTTAGCTGAAGTTCCTCAGGGCAAGAAAGTCAAAGAATTGTTTATCACAGCTTCTGGCGGTGCTTTGAGAGACTATCCTACTAAGGCTATCGGAACAGCTCCTATTCAAGCGGTGTTAGCTCATCCTACATGGAAGATGGGACCAAAGATCACTGTAGATAGTGCTACTATGGTGAATAAAGCATATGAAGTCATCGAAGCTTCTATGTTGTTCCATTATCCTTTGAAGGATATCAAGGCTGTTATCAATAGAGAATCTTTGATTCATGGTGGTGTTGTTTTAGAAGACGGAACTTCTATTTATGAATATTCTCCTAATACTATGCTCACACCTATCAAATATGCTTTGAGTCTTGGAACTGAGAAACGTCATGAATTGACTGACGAAGATAAAGAAGCAGTCAAGAATTTAAAGACTGAGGATATTGATAAGAACAGATATCCTATGTTCACATTCATTTTATCATTGGTCGGGAAATATCCTTCTCGTGCAGCAATTGTTGTAAATGCTGTGGATGAAGAAGCTGTAAATGCTTATTTAAACGGAGAGATTCGTTTCGGCGATGTCGAGACAATATTGAGAAAAGTTTCTTCTAGTGTCACTAGAGATAGCGATAACCCCAAGGAATTGAAAGATGTCTTGGATTTGGATGAAAAAGCTAGAGATGCAGCAGATAAGATTATCACTCTTTACGCTAATGCTTTGAAAGCTGGGAACAATCCTTCCGATATAGTAGCTAAACCTATTCGTGATGCTAATAGAAAACACGAAGAAGAAATCAAGGATGAGGTCGAGAAGAGAAAGGCCAAAAAGGCTTCTCGTTGGAGAAACGATCCTAAGAAAAAAGCCTTGCTCAAAGAACATGAAGCTGAGAAAGCTAAGAAAGAAAAGCAAGGATATCCTAGAAATGCCAAGGATGCGGTCAAGGAAAAGAAAGTCTATGTTAAGAGAGAGGACAAGAAGATTGATGATCGTAAGAAGGATGTTCAATCTTTCGGAGACTACATGGACAAGAAGAAGGATGATCATCAAGACTTCGGTAGAAGTGGAATCCGTGGAAAGAGACCTTATCGTAACACTCATGAAGTGAATACTTTCCATAAGAAGAGTGATCATTATGATCATGAGAAGAAATTCAATGGTGATCATAAGGATAGAGATGATAGACATTCGAAATTTGGTGGACACTCATTCCATAAGACTAATGGAGGATTCCATTCAAGATCTAATGATTCTTATAAACCCAGTGGTGAATTCCATAAATCCTATAGGACTCACTCAGAAGGTGACAACAAGGAAAAGAAATCTTATTCATCTAAAAAACCATCATTTGGCCATTCATCCTTCAAAGGTGGGGAAAGACATTCATCATATAGAGGAAAGTCTTCATTCGGTGGAGACAAGAAGCCCTCTTATCGTGGTGGACACTTCGACAAAGCTCGTCAAGATAAACCACAAGGAGCTACCAAGAAGAGAACATTCCATACCGGAAGAAAGAACTTCAACCGCGGTAGATAATAAGTCAATTATTTGTATGAGATAAAAAGGAGGCAATTATGCAAATATTCATTAGTATCATAGTTTTCGTACTCGGATTATGCTTTGTCATTTGCCTTCATGAGCTTGGCCATCTTTCGATGGCTAAGCTTTTTAAAGTTTATTGTGAAGAATATTCTATAGGATTTGGACCTAAAATCGTATCTATAAATCCCAAAGACAAGACTACAGGAAAACCACTATGGGAAACCACGGTCAATATTCGCTGTATTCCTTTAGGAGGATATGTTGCAATGGTCGGAGAAAGCGATGATGCTGCTTTGACTGAAGCTGGTATCCCACCAGTTCCAAAGGAAAGAACCTTCAGTGGTGTGAATCATGGAAAACAAGCAATTATCATGATTGCTGGAATCGTGATGAATGTCATCCTTTCTTTCTTCCTTTGCTTCATAGCTGATGCCTTTTGCCCACAACAGGATGTTTATACGAATAGAATTACTGTCGCCTCTGGCTCACATTTAGCTGATAGCGGTCTAACTACAGGTACTAGGATCGTATCAATAAAGAAACAATATCCTGATGATGTTCTTATCTATGACGGATTGGGAAATAAATGGACTGATGAAAAGATATTTAACCTTTCAGACAAAGATAAAGAAGCTATCGAGCAGTCAAAGAATAGAACTTTCAATACTGTAGATACATACTTTGATATTTCTAATGCGATGTTAGATGAAGTCTATTATAGAAATGAATCTGGCACGTATTATGAGCCTGTTGTATCAGTCGGTGATTCTCAAACTCATTTGTATTTATATCCTAGTAAGGATAGTAAAGAATTGACAGTGACTATTACTTATGCCGATATGTATTCGACTAAGAATGATGATGGGTCATACGATGGTTCTAAGGTTGTTGAAGTGAAAGTGAAGCCTGAGCTGAGCGATGCGACCAAAGGTTTGTATCATTATGAAGCTTTGGGTATATCGCCTTATATGTCTTATTCACCTAAGCCATATAACAGAAATAGTTTCATAGATGGAGAAGGAACTCCAACTATAACTGGTCAGTCATTTGCTAGAGCTTTAGGTCAAGCTTTTTATGATCAAGGCAATGGAATAGTTCAAACATTCCAAGCTATAGGTGGATTATTTACTCCATCAGGATGGCAGAATGTCGGTGGAATTGTTTCTATATTTAGAACTACAGAGCAAGCTGTGTCTATTGGTCCCTTCTATGTATTCTACCTATGGGGTTTGATTTCAGTCAATATTGCGGTTATGAACTTGATTCCATTCCCGGGTTTGGATGGATGGCAGTTACTATTGTGTATCATTGAATCTATTACTAGGAAACCAGCAAATAAGAAATTTAAGTCTTATGCTTCGATGATTGGATTAGGCGTTTTATTAGTCCTTGGAGTTGTGCTGATCGTATTAGATATAATTAGATGGGTTGGATAACAAGTGTTGAATAAAAAAAGACTAGTCTCGAAATAAAAGACTAGTCTTTTTGATTTATGTTTATATTGATTGGGAATAGAAATGTTTTTGCCATAAATTTCAATTATATCTGCTGTTATAGATACTGGATTTTTAATGATATTGTCAAATGAAAAATTATCAAATTCAGAATGTAAATAATTTAAATCTTCATTGTGTTTTTCAATTTCTGACAATAGTGAATTCCACTCATTAAATATTTTTCTCGCTTGGCAGGATACTTTTAACCTATTTAAAATATCTCTTTGTTTATCGCTTAATTGTATTTCTATTATTGAATCTCTTTGTAATTCCTTTTTTAAACTCCATATGTATGGCTTTAAATAATATTTAAATTTTAATTTGTAAAAAAATATGAATTTCATTTTTTTAAGAAATAATGTTCTTTATTATTATAAAAAAAGATTGAAATAAAAATGCCAAGCTCAATCTTGGCATAATGTTATCTTATTATGTATTCTATTTCAAATTGATTGCAATAGAATTCATATATGATGCGTATTTTTGATTGCCAGTTATTTTAAAATATGAGTTTCCTTCAGGAATTTTATATGTATATGTTGTTTCATTAGTAATCACAGGTGAAATCTCAGTTCCATTAGAAGAAGCAGATAATAAAGATGAAGAGACATATAAAGTGGGAATTCCAGCATATTGACCTTTTGAAAGATCCATATTTAATATGACTGTAGATAAGTTCATCGCAGTCGAATTGAATAAGTAGGAATTGCTCTTTGATAAATTCCTAAATTGAATTCTATTATTACTTTTCATTATATAGTCATATTTGAATGTGTACCCGCTAATAGTCAAATCCGATTCGAATTCGGGATACTTTGCATCAAAATTATTTGCGTCGATTGTAATTGTCTTTATTGTTGTGTCTGGAGTTGATGGAGTGTCGGGATCAGTAGTTGTCGATTCATACTTCATTATATCGAGGAAGAACACTGAATTATCACATCCGAAGCTGAGCAGGAATCCTTTTTCTTCACTTTCGGCATAAGGATAATATCCATCTTTAACTGTGACTGTATATCCTAAAGCTTTCAAAGCATTGGAATAATTAGTCTTCATTTGACTATCAGTTATAGAAGAATCTATTGTTCCATAAACGACAAACTCTCTTGATGATTCGCTTTCGGAAGTATATCCGTAATAAGATTCATCGCTCGCTATATCGAATGATGGAATTTGATTATTTGTAACTGATATCAAATTAAAGAATGTTGCTATATCGGCATAAGGGAATGAAGAATATTCTGTCACGTTGCTGTCAGTATTGACCGATGGGACTGAAGGTTTGTTTGTCGAATTGTCTGTGACTTGATTTGAAGGTGCAGTAGGATTAGAAGTAGAATCACCACAAGATGTCAAGAAAAAAGTGGTAGATAATAAAACTAAGGTTAGTAATTTGAATTTTGATTGCATTGATAATTTCTCCCATATATATAATTTTAAAATGTTTGTTAGAAATAAAAAATAGATAACCGTATTATTTATAGCGATTATCTATTAAGCGAGTTTTATTTCTTCTTTTTGCTGTTATTTTTCTTCTTAGTGTTATTGTTTTTGCTGGATGGTTTCTTGGATGATTTCTTCTTTCCTTTTTTAGCAAATACAATAGAAAGAACGATTATTAATACTAAGACGATAACTATAGCAATTATTAATCCGATAGTAATTCCTATGTTTTCAGAATTAAAGTAGACTGATGGAGTTACTTCAATTTTGAATTCACCTAATTTCTTGCTAGATTTATCTACTAACACTGAGATTGTTGTAGTTCCAAATCCTACTGCTTCTATAGTGTTGTCGTTTGAGATTCTAGCGATGGTATCATCGCCAGATTTTAGTATGATTTTTTCTTCAGGGAATAGATTGTCAACCTTAGTATCTAATTTGTATGAGGTTGAATTTCCTATTACTGGAGCTAATTGAATACTTTTTGGTAAATCAGTTTTTAATATAGGATCATTCCAAATTATTATCTTAGTCTCGAAGTGATTTATAATTCCGTCTTCAGTAGTCTCATCTATTTTTATAGTAGTTCCTTCTTTACATTCTTTTAATGCCTTGAATGTCTTATTGTCATCAGACATAGATAAGTATTTGGGATCAAAACTGATATTGATAGTCGATTTAGACGAATATGTAACTGGTAATTTTAAAGTGTCATTTGTATGCAAATTATATGAATCTTTGAGGCTAGAGAAATCTGATGTTGTTTTATAAGTATCAGGTGCGTATGCTCTTCTGGCCCATTCAGGATGATCTATGAATGGATTTCTGTTGTTTTGAACATTGTTATAGATAAGATTGTTTCTATGTATTTCATAATCACTTACAGGATCTAATTCATTCCATTCAAGGAAATCAGATAAATGTTGATGAACTCCATGGAAATGATCGTTGTCATCCTTTTGTGTTTTGTCATCTGTCAATAAGAGGTAAGGCTCACTTCTAGTGTTAGTCTCTTGTTTATTAGAGTATCTAACGCCCATATAAAGTAAAGCCCTAGCTATATCGCCTTTATATTGATCAGTTGGTTCGAATGTATCATCACCATCTTTATCTTTTCCAGACCATCTACTTAAATCAGTACTACCATCAGCGTAATAACAACAGACTTCGCTATATGGTTTAGTTTTGTCTATGTATCCGTAGTAGTTGTTATTGTGTATGTTATTTGTATGATGATCAGCTGCTAACAAATGATGAAGGTCTGTTCCAGCTCCAGCTTCAGGATCTCCGCTAGGTGAGAAACCGTGGCTTTTGGCCCATATATGTTCTTTATCTTCTTGAATATTTTTATTTGGCTTTTTCTTATTGTCAAAATCGATATGATCTAATTTTTCATCGATAGTCCAGGAGTTTCCGTTTACTAGATTGTTTATCTGCTTGCTCTTTGTTTCATTATCTTTGAAGTAAAGCAAAGTAAAATAGTAATTATTTGCTGTATCATTTGAGAATTTAAAAGTATCCGGATCAATAGCTTGAGATAAATCCCAATTCCTATCTGTTATTTGATACCACTTGTTTACATCGGCATATTTAACAAAGTGATTGTCCGTTGATATTACAGAATATAGCTCATTTATAAAATTAGAACCTGTTGAAGTGTTATCTACTGTAGAATAATAATTGTCTATATTTTCTTTATTTGTATCAGTAAAGTCCATCTTCAAAGATGAATCATAAAAACGCCCATCAAATGCCTTGGTGGCATTTAATACAGGTGCGTTAGACATCAACAAAAAAGTTAGTGGCAATAAAGCCCATAGTTTCTTATGCATATGATGAATATTTCCTTGGAATAATTTGTTTACAATGAATAATATAGATAAAAAAGTAGATAGTTGCTATATGAAATTTCTTATATCTAAGGTTTAGCATTAAATATTTACATTATTAGGTTGATTAGTTTTCTTTTACTATGTTTTTAGAACTTTTAAAATTTAGAGATAAGTTCTAACAAACTGATAAGCTTTAGTATGGAAGATAACCTTTGATTCTTAGAAAGACTTATTTCAACTCACTTAGTTTATAAAATACAAAGAAAACTAAGAGTGTAATACATTTAGAAAAATTGTATAATTATTGTTTGTGGAGTGATACCCAAGGGGTTTAAGGGACTGGTTTCGAAAACCAGCAGTGGATGAAAGTCCAGCCAGAGTTCAAATCTCTGTCACTCCGCCACGTTAGTTTCATCATATTGATACAATTAAGGGTATTCAATATTAGATATAGAAGTGTCGAGAAATCGGCGCTTTTTTTCTTTTAAATCGTTTAACTAGTTCGAATATATCGAACTTTATAGGCTACTAGATAAACAATAGGATACTCGTTAAACGATTACCTATCTTTGATTAATTATTGTAAAATATAAAAAGAGGAGAGATAGAACTATGAAAAAAATAAAAATTTTAACCCTTATAGCTATAATTTTAGGTATTTCTTTAACTTCTTTAAAACCTCTCTCAACTGGTAAAGAATTAAAATACTTTATAGATGATTGTAATGGTTTAGTTGAGGATGCTAATAAATTATTTAAAGAATACTACAATCCAAATGAATATTATTCGAATAATGACGGTTTTGACTTAATTAGCAAAAATAGCTTGAAAAAGTTAAATAATTCATCAGAAATAAATTTTTTAGATAATGATAAGCAATATTGGACTATTTCTATTGAAAACATGTACCAAGACTTGTCAGAGGAAAATAAGAAAACATTTATTGATATTAAGAATAATACACCAGAATTTGAGTTAGCATTCTCGATATTAACTGGTGAAGACAATATAGAAACAAAGGTAGAGTCAAGCAACGAAATAAATGATGTAAAGAAAAAAATTACTAAAATCAATACTAATATTAAGCGTCTAATAGGTGCTGGTTCAGCAGCTATTGCTTTTTCCACAATTTCTTCCATGGTTGCTGGAATTAATGCTTCGTCTTGGATACCATTTGTTGGATGGGCTGTTGCTGCTGTTTTAGTAGCTTCATTAATAATTTATATTGTTGCTAATTGGAGCTATGTTAAAGAAAGCTTTAATTCGTTTGTAGAAACTTTGAAGCGTTCATATTCAAGAGTTGCAGGTTTATTAAATAAAGCTGCTGATCAAGCTAAAGAAGAAAGCAAAAATAATCCAGATGTCGCCGATGACGCTACTTCAAGAAATCAAATGCAAAGACAAGTTGAGAATGGTCAAGCCCCTAAAGAAGTAGATAGGGTAGATCCTGCTCATAATCAATATGGTCAGCCTCATGTTCACTTCAAAGATGGAACATCCTTAAATAGAGATGGAACAATTCATGATAGAGGGCGTGGTAGACCAAATCCTTCAAGAAAAGTGTGGGACTGGTTGCATAGAAATGGATGGTGTCAAAATGGAATCAAATAAAAATATATATTTTTCAAATAAGAGCTTATTAATTCCTCTTTTTGATGCTTTACACGATTCATCAGTACAGTTTAAGGTTGTTGATGATTACAATATTGAGTTAAATATTCAATGCATAAATGAATCAATGTCGGAAAAGATTAACCTTTATTTTTCTGATCCTGTTTTAGATTCATTTACAATTTATGGGTTTTCAAATGAAGACGGAAAATTTATTGGTAAAATTGTTGACAAAGGTGAATCAAAAGACTTAGAAAAACTAAAGGTTGAATTAATTGATACCTTCTTTACAAATACTGATATAGTTTTTTATTCTGTTGATATAAGTTCTAAAATATATGGCAGTAAATTCTTTATTAAATTTTTGAATATAAAAAGCATTTCATTTAATTAGATTTTTATTACATAAAAAATAAATCAAAAAATTTACATAATAAGTATTGCTATTTTTCTTCAGGCAATTTCGCTACATAAAGGTACAAAAAGTTCTGATTTATCGAGAAAAATTAAAAGTCTAGAGTGCTAGTGAGAAGAAATTATCTAACCACTAGTTCGCTATTAAGGCTTAAGTTAATCATTTAAAACTAAAGAAAATTCACTAAAAAAGTAATGAACTTTAATATTACTATTCAAAATATTAAATCTATCAATGTATTATCAGATTGTCTTAAGAATGCCATATACTTGTTATGTTCTCTCCAAGGGGAAAGACAATTGGACATTACTTTACATGGCTTCTGATGATAATTATTTTCCTTACTATTTCAAAGAAGCACCGGTTGAAGATATTCTTCTAGCAAATAATGATGATGAGTATTTATTTAATTACTTAAAACCAAAAGTAATTCAAATCTTACCCAATTATATAACTATTGAATTAAGGGGAAAAATATTCAAAGTAGATAGATACTGAATTTGTGAATACTTCTAATTTTTATCTCTTTTTCTTCTTCTAACTAAAAAGATTATTGATAATACAATTCCAACAATGCTCATTAAAAAGAGCACTTGGAATGGAAAGTTAGTGCCAGAGACCAAAGGAATATACCACCAAAGTGGATCCATGTGCCGTTGATTGGATGCTTTTCAATAATTGAAAAAGCAATACAGCCAATAAACAATGCACAAGACAAAATCAAAGCCTCTATTGAAATATTAAGAAACCTTTTATTGGAAACTGATGTTCAAAAGACTTCTTTTATAACTAGATTTGTAAATAAGGTAGATGTCTTTAATGATGGTAGAGTACTAGTGATTGTAGATTTGTTTGGCCATAAAGCCACTGCCTTAGTAACTGAAGAAAGCAATAATATTATTCGCATACAACCTATTTTAAGCCGCCATTATATTGAATTTATAAATCTTGAATAAGATTCATCTCATATGCTATAAAAAAGGTGGATTCCACCTTTTTATTTTACTTGTTTATGAGCTCTCAAGGCCCATAAAATAGAAATCAAATCTATTCCTTCCTGACATATAGCACCTATGATGGCGGGAAGTACTCCAAACGCTGCAACTATCATTAATATTATGCAAGTTGTTATTCCTATTAAAACAGCTTGTCTTCCTATTTTTAAAGTATTTATTGATATTTTCTTAGCTAATACAATGCTATCTATCGAATCATTTAAAATGATGATATCGCTGACCTCACTGATAGCACCATCATTTCCGCTTTGCATTGCTATTCCTACGTCTGCATTTGCTAAACAAGGTGTATCGTTTATTCCATCTCCTACCATTGCTATAGGTCTATCGTCATCACTTGCAGAAGTTATTATATTTAATTTGTCCTGAGGCGATAAAGATGAATAGTATTTATCAATTCCAGCTTCTTCTGCGATTCTAGAAGCAGTTTTCTCGTTATCGCCGGTAAGCATGATGATCTTATCGACATTCATATCTCTTAATGAAGATAAAGCTTCTTTTGTATCTTTTTTAAGTTTATCTCTAAAGATGATATATCCGACAGGATTATCATTCACTGATAAGCCTACTAATGTTTCACCTTTTTCTATATTATCATCTAAAGATACAAAAGATCTGTTTCCTACTTTATATCTAACTCCGTCTATAAACCCTTCAACTCCTTTTCCCGGATATTCTTTGATATCAGACGCTTTTAATAGATTTGTTTGATTTGATGATTCTATTATAGATTTAGCAAAGATGTGATTGGAATTAATTTCAAGACTAGCCATATATAAGAGCAAATCATTTTTTGAATAATCATCTATAGTTTCTATTTTTGAAATCGATGGTTTTCCAATGGTTAGAGTTCCTGTTTTGTCGAAAGCAAAAGTCTTAGTATTTGTTAGTTTTTCAAATGCGATAGGATCTTTTATCAAGATGTTCTTTTTATAGGCTTGCGATATTCCTGAAATCATTGCAATCGGAGCTGCTAATAATAAAGGGCAAGGAGAAGCGACTACCAATACTTCGACAAATCTAGTAAAGCCATCTATCAATGAGATTGATGGATTTGTAATATAAGCTATAAGCCAACCTAATCCTGCTAGTAGATAAGAAGCAATAGTGAATGGAATTGCTAATTTATCAGTCATTTTTACAAATTTAGATGGCTTTTTATCCACTTCTTTAGCTAATTTAACGATAGTTTGATACTGAGAATCAGCATCTTTTTTATCGACTCTAGCAATAATAGGAGAATCACCATTTATAAATCCTGATAGTATTTTGTCTCCTACTTTTTTTGATTCTGGAAGACTTTCTCCTGTTAGAGAAGACATGTTGAATGGTGAGGTTCCATCTGTTATCGTCGAATCCAATGGAACTGTTTCATTAGGCTTTATCAAAAACAAATCACCTATTTTTGCTTCTTTTATGTTTATATCCATACAATACCCGCTATCGGTCAATAGATGAACAACTTTAGGTGTCTTATTTATGAGCTCAGTCAATTCTTTATTTGCTTTCCTTGAAGAAAAAGACTCTAAGGCCTGACCAGAAGCCATCATGATCATTATCATGAGACAAGCCCAATAACCTTCGATAGTAATTCCGTTTATGGTGTCATTGACAAATAGAGTAGAAATAATAGAAGTCAAAGCTAAAATATCTAATCCTACATGTCCTTCTATTAATTCTTTTATCATACTTACGACAGTAATAACTACAAAAATTGCAGCACATGAATGGATGAGGATAAGAGAGACTAGATTCAACTGGAATCCAAATTGAAATATTAAAGCTAATATTCCAACAACAATCGTCAAAATAATTAAGTAATAATTAGATAAGAACTTTTTCATTGTAAATCACCGGTCCTTTCAAGAGTTCTATCTTTAAATAGTTTGTCGCCTGAAAAGGATTGGTCCTTTTCTGCCGTCGTCACCTTATATAAGGTCTAACGGAATCTTGTAAGTCACCTGTGGATTTACCACTACACACCCTTTCGGGATAGCCTTTCTAATATAATGGTTTGATAAATGAAAATCAATATCCAAATAAATATAAAAAAGCCTTAGGATTGGCTAAGGCTTTGACATATGTATTTAATCTGATAGCAACTCTTTTAATTGTATGGAATTGATTCCTATGTTTTTCTGCATGAAATCAGCTATTTCAATTATTTGTTTCTTTTCTTTCTTTAATTGTTTATATACTTTGTTGAATTCGCTTTTTAAATACTTCCTTTTAATTCTTTCGTATTTAAATTTCATCAAATCCGATATTTCTTCAGAGTGGGCATAATGGCATGATGGATCCAAAATAGATCCCCGGCATAGCAAGTTGTCGATTAGTTTTAATGCCTTAGTCAAATCACTACTACCCCCTACATCATACTTACCAAAGATTAATTTTTCACTGGCAATTCCAGCTAGACTTGTGTCGATACTTTCTTCTAATGTTTCTCTGTCTAATCTCTCGGTGGAGAATTTATCAGAAGATAGAGTTTCTGCATTGATGTTATCTACTATTCTAGTTCTTAAAAAAGTTATTCTTTTACAATATGATTGCAAATAGAGTGCATGACCTGCTTCGTGTATTGCGGTCATCCTTTCGATATTGTCAGGCTCTTCGTGGTTATGGTCTACTAAATCCATTTCATCTAATATTTTCAAAATATCATTCAGCTTTGTTTTTTCACCGTATTTTATACTTGCTTGACTAAATATGGATTCTATTTTAGCAATGTTTATTTTCTTGAACTCATATTTTAATTCTTCTTTTTCATCGGCAGTTACAGGAACATTGTATTTCTTGCTGAATCCATCTATTAAATCTTCAACTATAGATGAACTGCTCATACAATATTTCTTTTCCAATCTTCCGACTCTAACTAATGATTCAGGCCAATCTTGAGGAGATGAGTTTGATGTTGCAAGTGTGATTACAGAAGTGTTCTTATCAAATCCATCCATTTGAGATTGAAAAGCTCTAAGGAATTTAGAATCTACTTCACCCCAACAATTTAGTCCTAACAAATTGTCAATTTCATCGACTATTACTATTGATAATTTGTTCTTTCTAGCTTTAGTATATGCATCGACTATTTCTTTGTTTATATTATCTAGGTCACATTGAAGATTGATAACTGGGCAGTTAAAAATCTTTGAGAATTCTCTACATATCAAAGTTTTACCATTTCCAGGATCTCCATAGAAAACAAATCCTTTGGGTAGATCGGAGATATCCTTTCCATCTTTTAATCTATCCATATACTGGTCATAAACTTCTTTTAGTTGTTTTTTGATAGTGTCGTATCCAAACACATTAGGCAAGAAATCTTTGATTTTGTTTTCCATTTCCGTTTCCTCTCTTTCAAAGTTTCACCATTCTCTCATAGATTAGATTCAATTAATGGATAAAATGAATGATATTAAGCTTAATGTGTATAAAAATACACATTTGTTATTCTTAATTAATTCATTTTAGATAAAAAAGATGATAAAAATGTTTTTAGATTTAGAATATAGGGTTTCATCGATTTTGATTGTGGAGAGTCAAATATAAATGTTTGTACTATTAAATTAGATAATCTTATGCTCATATTAAATTATCTGCTTCAACTACAAAAAATAAATATTATAAAAATATTTTTGATTGTTTATAAATACTATTATCCATATGAGAAAATATTTGATTGGATTGAATTTGCCTTTGCTCTTTTATATGAATGCCTTATCAGTTTTTATTTCATAAAGAAGTTTGATGAGGACATAAAGTAAATGAATGAAAAAGATAAGAAATAAAGCTCTTTTATATTGTATTTTATCTTTGTGAGTGTTATTGTTTTCTCGCCTTAAGCAAGGCCAGGTTACTCAGTCGGACATGGACTTTCGCCGGCTATTGAAGGAGACTTCTTTAGACGGTCAGCATCCCTTAATCGAAGCCAAGGTATGGGATAGAAAAGTTCTAATACCACTGAGAGCGTAAGCTCAAGCGTCATAAGGTTTACTCACGAGTAAATTATCCTTATGGCATTTGACTTGCCATAAGTTTTTTATTGAAAGGAGGGTAAACCCATGGGTCTCAAAGATTGGAAAGAAGCCAAGGCTAATAAAAAAATAGTCAAGGAAGAAAATTTGATTAACAAGGCTAATGCTCAAAAAATAGCAAAGACTGGAGTTGTTCAAAGTAAAGAAGATCGAGATAGACTTTTGAGAGCTAGTAGTTTGTCTATAGCTGATTTTTTCAAGGATATCGGTGTGGATGAGAAGATGGGCTTAAATGACGAAACTGTTGAAGTCAATAGAGAAAAATATGGAGCAAACACAGTTACTAAGATCAAAAGTAATGGTGTTTTTCATAGACTTTTCAAAGCATTTACTTCTCCTTTTTCATTAATTTTGTTAGTTGTAGCTATCATATCAGCTATTGTCGCTTGGCTTCCTGGAGGTACTGCTGAAGATAAAGCTACTTGGTGGGTTACTCCTTTGATAATAATCATAATGGTTCTTCTCTCCGGAACTGTAAGTTTTGTGGAAGAGACTAAATCTCTTCGCTCAGCTGCTTCATTGAAATCCATGACAGAGAATACTTCGACAGTCATCAGAAATGGAAAGGTAATCGAGCTTCCTAACGATCAATTGGTTGTTGGAGATATAGTTAGAATCGGTGCTGGTGATATGTTGCCAGCAGATGTTAGAGTTGTAGCTGCTAAAGATTTATTCGTTTCACAATCTGCTTTGACTGGTGAACAACAACCTGTTGAAAAGAATACTAATTTATATAATGGAAATTTAGCAAAAGCTAATCCTTTCGATGTCTCTTCTTTAGCTTTTGAAGGATCTAATGTTGTGTCTGGAAGAGGCGAGGTTTGTATAGTCAATGTCGGAAATAAAACAGTTTTTGGTGCTTTGAGAGAAAAAGTAGTTGAGAAAAAAGGAAAGACTGCTTTTGAAAAAGGTGTCGATTCAGTCGCTAAGATGCTCATGAGTTTCTTGGTGGTTATGGTCCCTCTTATCTTTATCATCGATGGCTTTGGTATTCATATAGCATCAGAAGGGTTGGTAATTTCAGGATATAGCGATTATAAGCAATGGATTCAAGCTTTGATGTTTGCTATGTCAGTAGCTGTTGGACTCACTCCCGCACTTCTTCCTATGCAAGTTGCAGCTAATCTAGCTAAAGGTGCAGTCAAGATGTCTGGAAAGAAAGTTATAGTAAAGGATATCAACTCTATTCAAAACTTCGGAGCCATGGATGTTCTTTGTACGGATAAAACTGGAACACTTACTGAAAATAGCTCGACATTAGCTGAGTATTTTAACTTTGATGGTGTTTCATCTCCACGTGTTCTTCGCCTCGCTTTCTTAAATTCGTATTCCCAAACTGGAATTAAGTCTGTTATAGATAAATCGATTGTGGCATATGCTGAATCAGATAGATCATTTTATGAATCGTTGACTGAAGGATTAGTAAAGCTTGATGAAATTCCTTTCGACTTTGATAGAAAGAGATTAACTGTTTTATTAAAGGATCACACCGGTGCTAAATTTATGGTTGTGAAAGGTGCTACTGATTCTATGATAAAGACATTGGGCTTTATCAAAACAGCACAAGGAAAAAGACCTATTACTGATGATGATATAGCTAAGATTAAGATCACTGCCGATAAAGAATCTTTGAAAGGTAGAAGAACAATATTGATGGCTACTAAGGATACAGATAAAGATACGATAACAGTATCGGATGAATCTGACTTGGTCTTTGCTGGATATATATGTTTTGAAGACACGCCTAAAGCCTCGGCTAAGGAAGCTTTGGATGGCCTTAGAAACTTTGGTGTTACAGTTAAAGTATTAACCGGAGATAATGAGCCGGCTGCCAGAGCTGTTTGTAGAGCTACCGGGTTTGATGATATTAAAGTGTTATCTGGTGATGAGATTAGAGAGATGAGCGATGATGAATTGACTAAAAAGGTTGAGGAATGTAATTTGTTCGTTAAGTTGTCACCCGATGACAAGAGCAGAATTGTTACAAGTCTTCAAAGAAATAAACATACTGTCGGATTCATGGGTGATGGAATCAATGATGCAGCTGCTTTACATGCTGCTGATGTCGGAATTTCATTCAAGGATGCAACTGATATAGCTAAGGAATCAGCCGATATCATCATGTTGGAGAATGATTTGAATGTTTTGAGAGATGGAATTATTGAAGGAAGAAAATCATATGTAAATATGATGAAGTATTTGAAAGGCCAGACTTCTTCAAACTTCGGAAATATGATTTCTCAAATGATCGGAGCTATTTGGATTCCATTTATTCCGATGCAAGCTTTACAAATCATCTTGTTGGATATCATCACTGATGTTTCTTGTTCTATGATTCCTTTCGATTCGGTAGATGAGAGAAATATAATGCAGCCTTTGGATTTCTCAGTCAAACAAATACGATCGTTTATGTTTGCATTCGGACCGTTATCTTCTTGCATCGATATGATCACATTTGCTTTCTTGATGTACTTCATCTCTCCATTAATGGTCGTGAATATGAATTCAACTGGTGACACTATCAACTGGGCTTTCCAAAGTGGAATGTTCAACTGGAACTGGGCTGAGACATCCGATGAATATATAACCTTTATGATGACTTTCCAAACTGGATTCTTCTTAGAATCACTGATAACGCAGAATGTCGTCTATGCTTTCTTGAGAACTGATAGAATTCCTTTGATCCAGTCTTGGCCTAACGTCACATTGTCTTTAGGAATAGTCGTATCATGTCTATTGGGATTCTTTGTAGTTTATGTTCCTAATGTCGATGCTACTTTCGATATGGTTTCTATTAATCCAATATTCCTCGTCATTATATTTGGAGAAGTGCTGCTGTATGGATTATTGACTCAACCTGTGAAGTATTTCTATAAAAAGCATTTCGGAAGATTGCTATAATGTTTATTTGATAAGGTTTAAAAAAGCTATGCGCTACAGTGTCGCATAGCTTTATTTGTTCTTCAATAATTTTGATGTATTTGTTTTTATTACTTTAATGAAATTGATTAAGGAAACTATTAGACTGATAAATAATATAATAACGAAATTGGTTATGATAAAAAGCCAATCTATGCTTAGCATCTCTATACGGTAATACATGTTCAACAATAAATACACTATAGAAGTGACTATTGATACTGAAGCAAATACTAATATTGAAACTATGATTGATTCAAAGATTATTATTTTATCGATTCCTTTGTTTGAACAACCTAGAGCTTTTAATATTCCATAGGTGTATATCTCTCTTTTATAATTGGATGAGAATAATAATATTAAAGAAATAATAGAAATTGAAAGGAATAGAATAATAAGAGAGAAGATCAGCATTGCACCTGGTCCTTCCATTATAGTTGTATTGAATATTCTATTGTTATAAACGTTTAATACATTTGCCTCATAAATTAAATCGTCTTTTTTTATTGTTAAAGAATCAGTTATTTTTTTGGCAGTGTGCTTGTCTTTTGCTTCGTAAGCATAGTAATAGATTGTTTCTTCTTTTATTTTTGAAGTCTGCAAGTTGGCTATTTGGTCTTCTCCTTCATCATCATCGGAAAAACTTAGATGAGTTTTGTAGTATTCATAAAAGCCTGGTCTGACATATAGTAGTTGAGAGTATGAGTCGGAATAGCTTAAGGCATCCAATTCAGCTGTTACGATGTCTAAGTTTTCTACTAAAGGACTCAATATATAATTATCTCTAGTGGTATATATATTAACTATCTTATAAAGTCCTAAATATTTTCCTATTAATTCATTTATGTTACTTACTTCATAGACACTATATTTCATAAGAAATTCGGCATAGATACTAGATATTGCTACTTCATCATTATTTGAAGGAAAATGACAATTTGTATTATCTTTCAGCCTTTCATCTTGGATGAAATTAGGGTCATCTTCAGACCATAATTCTAAAAAACAATTTGAAAAGGTCCTCTCAGTTATGAAACCGATCAATGGATAATTGTAAGTGTTATAACTATAATCTCTTTTAATAAAATTGGGACTATATATATTTGCTTCAAATATCCGATGTGCATCATTGGAATTAAGTGTATTGATTTGCTCTGGTAAGAACCCGCTTGTTGCATAAGTGCTAGTAGCAAAAAAATTTTGATGCTTTTTTGCGTTGCTACTAACTATACAAATGCTGTTGTTATCATTGAATTGATTGTTTATTAAAACATGATTAGTGTTTATGTTTTTGAGCCCGAGAAACAAAGAAAAAGAAGTTAAGGAAATAACAGTTAATAACAAAGCAAAAAACAATTTTACAGGTCTAAGAAATAAGGATTTTAATCCAATCTTAAGCGATGTTTTAAAAGAGAGAGACTTCTTTTTCTCTTTCTTTTCCTTTGGTAGTTGAACATTGGTGTTATCTAGAATCTCTTTGTGTGTTTTGATTACACCTTTTTCCATTTCGAGAATATCGGTTATATTTTGTTCTTTAAACCAGTCAGGAATATGTGTTACAACAATAATCAAGACTTCTTTTGCTAGTCCAGCTAATATTGAAATTATTTCTTTGGAATTCTTTTCATCTAGCGATGATGTAGGTTCATCTAAAAACAAAATCTTGCTTTTTCTAATAATTGCCCTTGCAATTGCTATACGTTGCTTTTGACCTCCGGATAACTCACTTGTCTTTTTCTTTAGAAAATGATCTAGATCGTCTGGCCAGTCTGGGAGATTAACTTTTTTTAATATTTCAGTGCATTTTTCTTTACTATATTTTTCACCACTCAGTTCAAAAGCTATTTTTAGATTGTCTTCCACATTCAATGAATCTATTAAGTTTATATCCTGAAAAACTATTGTCGATATTTGACAGCGATAATTTGTTGAATTGGTTTTGTTTATTGTTATATCGTTGTATTTAATTTCACCTTCATATTCTTGATCTATTCCAGACATTATTCCTAGCAGTGTTGTTTTACCAGCTCCGCTAGAACCGGTTATTAAATATAGTCCGTTATTGTTAAAAGTATAAGAAGCATCTTTAACTGAATACTCTTTGTTGCCATCATATTTTTTATTTATATTTATTATTTGAAGCATAGGTTATTTAATATTGGTGTGTTGACTTAATGTCTTGTTTCCATTTAAATTATCTGCATAAGTTATTACTTGATGGCCATTGTAGTAATAACATGCGGTAATTGATGTTGCAAACCAATTCGAATAAATCATTACATTTTTTGTTTGGTATGGTTTGAGTGAAATAATCTTTGTATCTTTTAAATTGGACCAATTTTGAGCATCAGAATAAAAACACATTTTTGTATTATATGTTACTTCTCTTATATGAGATGAGTTATTTGTAATATTGATTGACCAATCTAATCCTACTTTAGCTTTAATTGATAAATCAAGAGCTTCATAAGTATAATCTCGTAAATCAGTTGTCACAAAACTATTTAAATAGTGGAATATAAAGTTTGTGATTTTTGTGCCGCTATTAAAATTAGTTTCCCCTCTTGTATGTATTCCACAAACATAAGAGTTTCCAGAGGAGTCTTCCATAAATATTGGTGAGCCACTTTGACCATTATATGTTTCTAAATTGTAGTTATATTTATATTTTAATGAATCGACTAATGTTCCACTTGTCTTCCACAATGTCCCATAAGGTTTATCGGCTGGATATCCCCAACTATAGACTGGCTGATTATTGCATTCAGAAGCCCAGTTTCCTATTTTCCCATACCATCCGGTTGAATAACCAATGTTTCTATCGAGTAATATTGCCCCCCAATCATGTTGTGTTGTCGGATGGTCATAGTATGAATACTCTATGTTAATTACTTTTGCTTCAGCGTAGTATTTATAAGATGATTCTTGATTAATATCAGTTGCATTATCACATCCAAAATAAAATTCTATTGAATCAGGGAATCTCGGATTTGAAATATTGTCTTGATAATCACCACTATCCGTTACATCACAATAGCAACAATGACCTGCGGTAACAGCGATATTTTTTCCTTCAAGAAATCCAGTTCCTGAATATCTTAATGTCACATAACTTTTCTTTTTTTTGTTATATACATTTTTAAAAGTCATAATCATTTTGGCGGTAGGAAGATACTTACTGCTTTTGGCATTGGTAATTTGAGTACGGGTATTTGCTGCTGCCAGTTCATATTGATTGGAGTCCAACAAATGTCCATCTTCTTTCAAAGTCGTATCAATACTTATCGTTTCTGCCTTTTGCGTATAATGATTCTCATCAAAAATTTCATAACCTAGTCTTTTTTTTGCAAGGGAATAATTGATGATGTTAACATTATCTGGCAATGTTATTCTTGCTGAAGTGTTATTTAGATTGTCATCTATATAACTTGTCTGAACTTCTTCCGAAATTAAATCTAATTGAGAATTATCGTCTTTTTGTGGCGTTGAATTTTCGGCGGAATAACTGACGCTGCTTATAATCATTAATAAACATAATCCTATAATCTTTCCCATATACAATCTCCTTTTGCTTTACTTTATATATATTATACTCTATAAGCATGATTGTTGACACTTTTTATATAAGTTATTCTTCATATAAAAAAAACTATCTGGATTGCCCAGATAGTTTTTAGCTTGGAAATATAAATTACTTAGTCAAAGCTTTTTCGATTTTAGCACCGACGATATCGTCATAATGCTCGATTCCAGAGTAGACACCCTTCTTTACAAGCTCGTTGTAAGAAACAGGTCTAACTTTGGCTATATGTTTCATATCTTCTTTGTCGAAAGCAATTTTAGTTCCGTTCTTATCGTTGTAAAGATTCTTGTGAGTGTTCTTCCAAGCGATTGCACTCTTGATCATGGTCTCCAAGTCATACTTAGGAGTCCAACCTAATATTTTCTTTGCTCTTTCATTAGATGCGACAATAGCGGCAGGGTCTCCGGCTCTTCTGGGACCGAACTTCCACTTTACACCCTCAGACAAGTGCTCTTCTTTTAAGACCTTATCGACAGTAGTAAGAATTTCCTTGTTGGTGAACCCATTTTGAGAACCTAAGTTGATAGTTGCGGATTCTCCATCTTTGAGCAAATGCTCCATTCCAAGGACGTGAGCCTCAGCTAAGTCGACTACATGGATGTAGTCTCTTAAGCATGTACCATCACGTGTTTCATAGTCATTACCGAAAATTTGCATCTCTTTTCCAGATAATCCAGCATTGATTATGACAGGAATTAAATGGGATTCAACAGGATGTGCTTCACCTATTTTGCTATCGAGTGATGCACCTGCAACGTTGAAATAACGGAAGATGACATGTTTGATGCCATATGCTCTTTCAGCAAAGGCAATCAAATGTTCAGCAGCAAGCTTTGAGAATCCATAAGGAGACTCAGGATGCAAAGGAGCATCCTCGCTTATCACTGTTGTTTTAGCAGTTCCGTATACAGCAGCTGTTGAAGAGAAGACGAAGTTTTTAACTCCATATGCATGCATACAACGAATAACGGAAACGACAGCTTGAATGTTATCATCAAAATAGGCAGTAGGATCTCCAACGGATTCAGGAACGATAATTTTTCCTGCAAAGTGCATTACACCATCTATTGTGTTGTTTTTGAACACTCCTGCTAAGAAGTTCAAATCACGAACATCACCCAAATAGAGTTTTGCACGTGGATCTACAGCTTTTACATGTCCGGTCGATAAGTTGTCGACTACGATGACGTCAAAGTCGTGATCCAAAAGCTGACGAACAGCATGGGAGCCGATATAACCGGCTCCACCAGTTACCAAAACAGTCTTCTTCATGTTTAAAGATTTCCCCCTCGTTAAGCAATGATATTTTATTACTTTATGCTCATAAAGGGCATACATTTTTATCATTTCTTATTTTATTGGCGTATTATTTATATTTCTTTTCTAAATACCTTAATTTATTAGAGTTTTACTAAACAATTTAATTGCCTTTAAGGCTTCTAGATTTCTTTAATTTTATTGATCCTTCAATAATCATAATCAATCCTAAAATAATGGTTAAAGCACATACAGCGATAGCTGTAATAAATTTCACTATTATCATGGATTGGTCATCAGTATCTTCATCACTGAATAAGGCAATCATAGTTATCTCTAAGTTTAATAAAGAGACACTTGCATCAGTAATGTTTAATGCTTTGATAGCTTGGGCGACAGGCTTCTTCAATTTTCTTGTTTTGATATAGCTATGAATAGCTACAATTACTTTTATAAATGTATAAGCTGCTGAAGTGATGGTTGATATCACACCATGTGTAGACTCGGCGTTTATTCTTATTTTTACACCGACAAATACAGATAAATATATATCCAACACTAAAAACAAAACACCTGTTGTTATATAGATTTTCAACTCTTTTATATGGAGATCATCTAAATTTATTGTTTTATTATTGACTAATTTTGTTCTAATCAAGATATATGCTCTAATTATTCCTAAACATAGGAAATATGCTGCGATTGCTCCATACCATATCGATGCATAATCAAAATTAGATAGACCGAAAATGACGAAGTTAAAAATAGCATATACGATATCGAATAATGCAGACATTAAAGCGAAGAAATAAGATCTATATATATAATCATTGACTATTCTATGAGTAAAGGATCCTTCTTTTAGATGCTTGTTTGCTATTTCTTTAAAATTTTTAACTAAGTAAACTACTGTGTATATAGTGTATACACTAAAGATTAATATCAGCACATCTAAGATATAAATCCACCAAGCATCAGGACATTTGATGTTGTAAAAGATACAAAGAAATAAAAAAACAATGGTCACTATCCAGGTCGATATCGATATCAATATTGGCGGATGTTTAAGCCATTGTTTCCATTTATCTTTCATCTTATGAAACTCTTATAATCACTAAGCAAAGTAGAGTAGGGTCTTGTATAACTTGAATATTGTCATCTATTTGAATCGAATTGTCTTTAGTTGAAGCTCTTCTAAATTTGCTATAACCCAAATTCCTATAGAAATAATTATCTACTACTGGTTTGTATGGAATTGTATAAGGATCTTTGTAAGCACAAAGGACATAATCTCCATTCATTGAAGTGTGAGTGCTAAAATCGAATGAATCATCATTGAATGTCAAATCGTTTTGATATATGGCCTGGGATGTTGGATTAACCAATAAAAATGAATAAGAAGATATATTATTTGAAATTATCAACTTTTTATTGACTAATGTAATCGATAAATTTGTTGAATCTCCTATCACATATGGGTCATCAAAATCTACCCAAGTTTTATCTTCGCCTGAACTAGATTTGTTTATTGAATTTCTTAGTTGCTTATAATTCATTCCATCCACTAAAGTGCCAGGAATTAAATTTGCTTCATTATTAATATTTATGATTGAATCATAAATAATCATTGTTAATGAAGATATGATCAATGCGAGAAGAACACCAAATTTAATCCAATAAATCTTTTTTCTTCTAATTTCTTTTTTATCTTTTATTCCAAAGTATTTTTCTTCTATGGCAAAATAAGGGTTGATTTCTTTCTCAACCTTTGTTCCTTCAGCTTGATCAATTGTTGAAGTTGATAGAGTTTCTTCTGCCATAGATTTTGATTATTAGAATTGCATTTCCTTGTAAGTACGAGGATAAGGCTGGACATCACGAATGTTTTGAATTCCGGTAAGGAACATCAAAAGTCTATCGAATCCAAGACCGAATCCGGAGTGGACGCATCCACCATATCTTCTAAGATCCAAGTACCATTGATATCCTTCGATATTCATATTGAGCTCTTTCATTCTTTGAAGAAGTTTGTCATAGTCTTCTTCACGTTGTGATCCACCGCAAAGTTCACCGACTTCAGGAAGCAATAAGTCGACAGCAGCAACGGTCTTTCCATCGGGATTTTGCTTCATGTAGAAAGCCTTGATATCTTTAGGATAATCTGTTAAGAAGATAGGTCCTTTGAAGTGCTCTTCAGTGAGATATCTTTCATGTTCACTCATCAAATCAATTCCCCAGTGAATATCAGGATATTGGAATTGATGTCCGTTCTTTTGTGCTTCCTGAAGAATCTTAATTCCTTCAGTGTAGTTGACACGAGTGAAAGGCTTGGTCAAGAAATCATTTAATCTAGTGGAGAGATTCTTGTCGACCCAGGTCTCAAAGAATTTGATATCTTGCGAGCAACGCTCCATAACTCTCTTCACTACAAATTTCAAGAAATCTTCCATTAAATCCATATCATCATTGATATCGGCAAATGCTATTTCAGGTTCAATCATCCAGAATTCTGCTGCATGTCTTTGAGTATTGGATTTCTCAGCACGGAATGTAGGTCCAAAGGTGTAGACCTTTTCATAAGCCATAGCAAATGGTTCTACGTGTAATTGTCCGGACACTGTCAATGAAGCAGGCTTTCCGAAGAAATCATCAGGTTCCTTTAGATTTGTTACTACTCTAAAAGTTTGACCGGCTCCTTCACAATCGTCTCCTGTGAAGATAGGAGTGTGGATGTAATAGAATCCATGATTATGGAAATACTCATGAATAGCGTAAGAAGCCTCACTTCTAATTCTAAATACAGCATTGAATGTGTTTGTACGCATTCTGAGTTGAGGCATGGTTCTTAAGTATTCATAAGAAGTCTTCTTCTTTTGAAGAGGATAGGAATCGTCGACTAATCCTGCTACTTTGAATTCAGTCAAATGCAATTCAAAAGGTTGTTTCATCTCAGGTGTGAGATGGAAAGTTCCTGTAACGATAACAGCTTCACCTAACTTAGCTTTTCCGGCTTCTAAATCAGTAGCAGGATTATATACGACTTGAATTGGATTGAAGCAAGAGCCGTCATTGACTCCTAAGAATCCAATTTCTTTATTTCCACGATTTGAACGAACACTTCCTTGAATAGTAAGAGTATCTCCTTCTTTTATAGAAGGCTCTTTTTCATTTAATGAATCATAAAGTTCTTTAATATATTTGACCATAAAAATAAGTCCTTTTCACAAATAAGTATTATATATGAAAAATACTCATATGTGTTAGGTGGTTTATGCGAGTGTTGCTTTAGCACTTTTTTAGCACGTTTTTTTATATAAATACACAATATAAAGGAGGACGACATTATGGCTACTCAATACGATATAGTTAAGGCTTATGCTGACTTGTATTATGAAAATGCAAGTGTGAAAAAGGATTTAATTGTTTTAGGATTTCAATTTGGACCTGTAAATATTAGATTTGCATTTAAATTTGATGAAAGAGGTAATATTAAAAATCCAGGCTGTTTGTTGATGAATGATGTGTATTTACTTCGCCCTGATGTGAATACTTCTCAAAAAGAAGATTTTCTTAATTCTTTTGGAGAAGATTGTTATTTTGATGAAGATGATAAAATTAAATTTTTTAAGTTTTCTTTTGAATTTACACCTCATGACTATGCCACTGCAAAAATACATATTCATGGATGCTCGGCATTGGAAGGAGCTTATATTGTATTGAAGAGAATTCAATACTATATCGGTGGTAGTGGATATGATATTTCATTGACTGAAGACAAAATGGAAAAGGCTAAAGCGAAAGCTGAAGCAAATAATGCAAAAAATAGCTTAGCTACTTATATGCCTCATAAGCCGATGGCTTATTATCAAAAAGTCAGTTTAAAAAATAGTGATGCTTTTCAAGTACACGCTGGATGTATGTCTCTAGTTTTTCATAAAGGAAATTTAATTGGAATGGATCTAGCACCTTCTAGTGACTGCAGATTATCCTTGAAAAACAAAGAGTTTAAGACCCCATTTATGGGTAATTTCACAGCACAAGAGTATGAAATAGTTGAAATGTTAGCTATGTTTGATTGTACGTTAAGTCCTAAATTGATTGGAGATGTATTCGATGCTTGCTCTGGAGTTGAGATGAAAGTCAATTGTATAAATCCAGTGAAGGCACTTGACTTTTTGCGCAGTCTTGAAAAAGATATGAAATACAATTCACTTGATAAGCCTTTGATGTACGTGGATGAATTTTTCAATACATGTTATAAGTTTTATAACACCCAAGGCCTCTTTACTGTGCCTTTGAAAAAAGTAGTCAATTCTAAAACATTTGATGAATTTGAAAATAATGTAAATCAGCTTATTAAAGTCTATATGAAGGGATTTGTAGATGATTTAGGTTATACATTTAAATATAAATTGAAGAAATAAAGAAGTTATGAAAAAACAATGTTAGTGACGATCATTCAATTTTAAAAGCAATAATTTATTTTTTAGAAATTGATAAAATGAAATTTAATATTTTATCGTTTGTTTTAATTGCTGAATCGGAATTTATATAAGCGACATTATAAACATGTCCTTTTGGGTCGATGTCATTGTTTATGACTTCGATATTAGGATAGTATCTTTTAACTTCTTTAAGAACATCGATGTTTATTTCACCCATTACATCATCACCGGTAGAAGTTATGAATAGCATTGGTGGAAGATAAACATTATCCATTAAAACTTTAGTATTTTTAGTGTTTACATATATTGGATTTTTCTTATATTTCTTTCCAAACATAGCTCTGAACAACAAAGGATACCAGAAATGTGTTTGACCCATGATGTCAAAATCAAAGGCTGGATGATTTAAGATTAGTCCTTTGAAATCTATGTTTAGATTTAAGCCTAGAATCGAATTGATTAGTTTTCTATCCAATAAAGAAGCTAGTGACAAAGCAAAGTATCCGCCAGCCGAATCACCTGTAAGAAAAACATTGTTTAAATTGTATTTTCTCTCTTTAGCAACTTTTATAAATCCATTGATGGAGTTTATTATATCTTCTAATTGATTATTTACTTGAACCCCTTCTACAAGCCTATAACTCATTCCCATCACTATAAGATTCTTATGGGCCATAGTCATACAAAAAGGTCTGTTTAGCTCTTTATCGCCATAAGCCCAAGCTCCACCATGAATATCAATCAAGATAGGTAGTTTAGTCAAATCTTTATCTTTTGGCCAATAAATAGAAAAAGTATGGTAAGGGTCGTCATCCTCACCATACTTGAAGTCTTCAAAAGAAACATCGTCAGGCAAGACTAATGTCTTCATTCTTTTCTGATCTTCCACTTCGACATTCTTCCATACTTTGTGGAAAATCTTAAGGAAGCCTTTATAAATCAACCCCATGATTAGTTAAGCTTGTAGGTTCCTTTGAATTCACCGCTGAATGGGAATCCATCCAAATTCATACAAGGGTCTGTAGGAAGTGACAGGTCACTTCCGTATCCGGCATCTATGATGTGATCAGCTGCTTTAGCAATCATGGATGCATTATCAGTAGTGCACCACATAGGAGGAATCAACACTTCGTATTCATCCTTGTGTTTCAACACTTCACTTCTAAGATATGAATTAGCAGAAACACCTCCGCCGATTATGACCATTTTTGCGTGGAAATCTTCAGCTGCTTTAAAGGCTTTTCTAACGAATTGATTAACGAAAGCAACTTCTACAGATTTAGCGTACTCAATAACTCTTTCATCGGATAATTTTCCACCGTTTTGAGCTTTTTCTTGCTCAACTTTTCTTATGATTGCCGACTTCAATCCAGAATAAGATAAGTTATATCCAGGAACACGTGGGAAAGGAAGTTTGAAAGGTTTTACTTCAGGATGAGCTTTGCATAGCTTATCTATTGCGACTCCACCTGGATAGGGAAGACCGATTTCACGAGCTACTTTGTCGAAAGCTTCTCCGATGGCATCATCTAAAGTTTGACCGACGATTTCAAAATCTAGATGATCTTTCATCAAGATGATCTCTGAGTTTCCACCACTAGCTAAGCATGCAATCATAGGGAAATGAAAATCACCAGCATATTCGTTAGCATATAGATGTCCGGCTAAGTGATGGACCCCGATCAATGGGATTCCAAGATAAGCGGCGACAGTCTTAGCTGCTATCACACCGACTTGTAATGCACCGGGGAGACCAGGTCCAGCTGTAACTGCCACATGAGTCAATTCTTCAGGTTTAATACCAGCTTTATCTAAAGCCATGAAGATAACTGACGCAACATTTTGAAGATGAAGACGGCTAGCTAATTCCGGATATACGCCTCCAAACTTTTGATGCTCTTTAATTTGTGTGGAGATGATATTGGATTTCATCTCTCCATCTTTTAATACAGCGGCAGCTGTTTCATCGCAGCTACTTTCCAAAGCTAGAATACATCTATTTTTACCATCACTCATTTTTGCTTCCTCCATTCCATACACAAGGCATCTATACCATTGTAGTATCCTTTTCTAATTCTGTATGTTTTGAATCCTCTATTTATATATAGATTTTTAGCTCTTTCGTTTTTGGCGTCTACTTCTAATAAGATTCTATTTACATTCATCTCTTCCAATACTTTGATCATCTCTTCCATCAAAAGTCTTCCATAGCCGTTTCCTTCATATTTTATCGATACGGCAACGGAATCTATTTCTGCCTCATCTAGTTCTAATGTCGCTAGGACATAACCTATTGTTATCCCCTGGATTGATCCTACTAAGACTAGATGATTTTTCTCATCTAAAGCATCTATAAGGACTTGTTTATCCAAGGAATGACTAAGATTTCTTTCTTTTGCAATTCTTAGAACATCATCGATTGTTTCTTTAGAAAGTTGATTGACTATCATCATATCTTTTCAGTGTAGAGAGGAACAAGATCTTGAACATCATCGGGTGTGTATTTCTTATATGCTTCTCTAACTTGTAAAGACTCAGCTAAAGATAAGGATATAGATTCATGTCCTTGAGCAATCTCTTTAGCTTCTTCATCTATTGAAGCATAGATAATTGTCTCATTGCTGAATCCGTTTATATCTTCTAGTTTATCGGCGTGACCATCACTGATCTTTTGACCATCCTTATAAAGAGCATAAAATAAAGTGTTATGTCTATCGGATAAAATAGCTAATCCATTTTTCAATTTGGATGCTCTGAATAAAACTTCTAATGTAGGAGCACCATATAAGTCGGCTTCATGTTTTAATGCAAAGAAAACTCTAGCTTGTGTTAAAGCCATTCTTATTCCGGTTGTAGATCCAGGCCCAGTAGTAGCATAAATCTCATCTAAATCTTTATATTTGATTCCAGTTTTTTCACATAAAGACATAATCAAAGGAAACATTTGTTCCAATGTTTCCTTTGGCTTGTCATCAAATCCTTCAAAGGTTTGATTTCCACTCGATATGACTACGGTCAAGCTTTTCATAGATGCATCTATGAAAAGACGATTCTTATTTAGTTCTTCCATGGCTAATTACTGCCTCCCTTGTACCATCTTTATTCATGGTCAATTCGATTGTGATGAAGTCTTTAACATTCTCGAATTCATCAACTATATACTCAGGCCATTCGATGTAACACACACCGCTTGGATCGTTCAACAATTCTGTAAGACCTATATCTCGATTTTCATCTTTGTTTTCAAGTCTATATGCATCGACATGGTAGAAAGTTAAAGATGTTCCTCTATAAACTTTTATCATGTTGAATGTAGGAGAGTTTACAACCCTGTCAATTCCTAGACCTTTAGCTAATCCTTGAGCAAAGCAAGTCTTACCAACACCCATAGGTGCATAGGCTAAGATGACTTCTCCACCAGCCAAAGACTTGGCTAATCTTTCTCCAAGTTTTCTTGTGTCATTGGCAGTCTTCAAAACAAACTTTCCATAAGGTGATTTGATTTTTGCCATAATAAACCTTCTTTTTATTTCTCTATTTCTTCAGCCTTTTCTTCTCTTATTTCATCGGCCAAATTTTTAAATACAGTCAAGGCCAATTCTACATCGTGAGGATATTGCTCGACATTGTTCTCTTGAACTTTATCATACATAGGAAGCTCCATGATAGCAGAACTATAGTTGAGCATGAATGCAGCTTCGTTCTTATTGAATGTGAAGAACCAGTCTTGCAAGACACTATTGGGTGTCATTTTTTGCATAGCTTCGATTATTGCAGGCTTTAATGTCTCTCGTACAAACTTCTCATCGCTAGCCCAAATCACATAGTCATTACTTAATAATTCACCAGCCAAGTTATCGAATCTAGTCAATCCGTGAACATTTGTAGGAAGATAAGTATCTTTAACTTTTCTTACGACAATTAAGTAATCGTTAGGATTCTTAGCATTGACTTCATAGCTGAGGAATTTACCATATCCACCTACATATGGACTTCTACCATTGTTAGCTTTCTTTTTCTTATCTTTCTCAGCAACCGGTTGTTCTTCGTTAACTTCTTCTACCTTGTTAGGATCTTCGATAACTTTCTCTAAGGCAATTCTATTTACAAATTCATTGTATACAGGAACTGAAATTGAAACTTCTGTATCGCAGAGTGCTTTTCCGTAGTAATCCATTACGACATGTGAACGAGATTCAATCGAATCGATAGTTGCAAAGTAGTGGGTGTTGATGATAGACCAATCATCAACTTTTCCATCGATGGAATAAGTGACATTGTCCACACCGGGTTTTCCAACATATGCATCCGAGATAAATGAATCAGTCCATATATCGAGATAGTTTCCAATCTCTTTGTAGCTTTTTTTCTTTCCGACATTAGAAAGAATTAAGAAGCAGACTAATGCGACAATAGCCAATCCGAAGAAAGGCCACATCAAGCAGTTGTAAAGAGTCTTGTTTTCAGTTTGACTCAAAGTGAAGTATACGACTGCTGTAGCGACGATGAAGAAGGCAAATATTCCAACTGATATATTTGCTCCTAGTCTATTAGAACGATAGTTTTTTACGAAGTTCTTTCTAGCATTTTCGATAGCGTCTGCTAACTTTAAATTGACTCCATCAACTTTTCCAGAAGCATTCTTGTAGATGAAGTTCTTTTGAACATCAGCTTCTTTCTTTGTGTAGACACCTTCCTCAGTTTCTAAAGTCTCGACTCCTTTTTCATCTTTCTTAGCCTCTTCGACTTTAGCCTCGACAGGTTTGCTTTCTTTGCTTTCTTCTGCAGTAGTTTCTTCTTTATTTTCTACTTCTTTGTTCTCTGTGTTTAACTTTTCAGGGTCTAGCTCGGCCATGTTTAATCCTCCTTAGTTAAATATAGACATAAGATTATATATTACATCTTAATAAATAGACACGGCTGTAATTGGGTTTAAGTTAAATGTTTGAAATGGAAAACAAAAACAGGATGGAAATCCCATCCTGTTTCAGTCAATCCAATTGAATTTATAATGATAATTTTAGTGGAGATTTATCTATGGCGTTCCATATAGGTTTAATCAACAAGCCACCGACTATTAAATCTAAGACTAATGATATTCCAGTATATCCGGCGTTGTAAGTCAAAGAGTAAATCCAAGTAGCGGGGCTATTCCAATCGGCTATGGTAGCAAAAGCGAATACACCAGAGAAGAACGAAGAGAGAAAACGAAGCAACATAGTAAAAGTCATAGCCACGAAGAATGGCCACCATTTATGTTTTAAGAATGGCTTTCTGAAGAATCCAGCGACAAATGCAAATCCAAATCCCAAGATATAATCCAATAGTATAGAAATCCAAATAGCATTTACTGAATAGACATATCCATTATCCATCAACATATCTATTCCAGCATATACGACACCACCTAGCAATCCGTATTGCCAACCACATATCAATCCTATGAAGACTAAAGGAAGCGAGGATAAGGATACTGATCCTCCATTTGTCCAAGGATCAAATATACCTATGGCGGAGCCTATTCCTCCTAGTACAAATGCGAAGGCGGTGAGCATTGCAGTTAGTGCCAACTTATAAATTAAATTAGACTTGCTAGTTCTATCTTTACCCGAATAAGACTTTTTTTCGATTTTAATATTTTGTTCGTTCATTTCAGTAAATCTCTCAGTCGATATAAGATTATAAGACGAAGTATAAAAGAATGCCAATGAAATGCAATAAAGTTCCTACAACATATAAGGAATGAGCTATAGTGTGCATATATCTGACTTTATGACCCATTCCATGGAATATAGCTCCAAATGTATAGGCGATTCCACCAAATAATATGATTAGAAATCCGGTCATTCCAATCTCAGTTATTATGACTGGAGTAAAAGCGATGATCATCCATCCTAAGATGATGTATCCTGCCATGGATACACCGACTACGATTTTGTTGTTCAGCCAAAGACAATTGAAGACGGTCAACAAGATTCCTAATCCCCACTCGACTCCTAATACGACATAAACCCAAGTCATGCCCATTCCATAAGCACCTGGAAGTCCCAGGACTGTGATAGGAGTATAAGAAGCTGCTATTAAGAAATAGATAGTACAATGGTCTATGACTCTCAATACTTTCTTTCCTCCATTGACCCAAAGAAAGTGGTAGATAGCAGATATCGCGTATAAGAAGATAGCTCCTAGTGCGAATATGAACATTGTTGCGATGGCGGCAGGATGGCTGAAAGCATAATTTTCGCCGACACCGAAGTATGGTTTTGTCGTTACTACTGAATAGTAGATTCCAACTATCAGCATTATTATTCCTAAAGCTCCACCTATGATATGCGAGATGGCAGAGGATAAATCCTCACCTCTAGTATATTGAGGTAAGAAGCAACGGATGGAGATAGTCTCTAAATCGTTATAGGATAAATTGTCAGGCAAAGTCTGACCTGTAGCTTTAGCGTAACACTCAGCTTGCTTTTTCATATTGTCATATTTCATCTTGTTGAGAGTTGCGTTTTCTATATCTCTCATATGTCGTTTATCTTCTTTACTCAATCCGGGAAGACTTCTTTCTTTTCTACATTTCTTCCTATAGTCATTTCTTTCTTTTCTTCCTTGTCTATCGATTTCTGTGATTTCGTCTTGAGTAGGAATAGGTCCTCTAGCTACAATCTTTTTCTTCGATACAGGTCTATCACCTTCCAAAGGAATACGACCGTCGTTTGCTCTCAACTGCAAATCTTTATCTTTTCTATTAAATATATTTTTATCCATAATAAAAAAACTCCAGGCATAATTTTACAACACTCTTTTTATATAAGTTTATAAAAATAATAAGCCTTGAGTTTTTTTGTGTAGTTTTATTCTTGAATAGTTTGCTTTACTATTTCAATCCCCACCATCTGACATAATCGATTTCCATAGAAGCGGGTAAATCAGAATCGTTTGGATTGATATAGTTATCAAACATACCACCCACAGCTAAATTTAATAGAATATGGAAGTTTTTATCGAATGGTTGTCCGTTATTTCCTTCTACACCTGAATATTGATTGCATTTAGAACCGAAGAAGCAAATATCATCGACATAGAAGAATAAGGAATCTGATTCCCATTCCACGGCGTAGGTGTGCCAGTCTTTCATATTGCTTGATAAAGTTTGATTCAAATCACAAGTTCCAGTGTTGTATTTATGTTGGTTGTTATTGTCGGCGAAGTGAATAGCTGCCGATGTTTCATTTGGAAGTCTTCCTTTAGCTTCCATGATATCTATTTCTCCACTATTTGGCCAGTTTCCATAAGTAGAAGTGTCAGGAAGCATCCAAAATGCAGGCCATAAACCCTGATAAGGAGGTAGTTTGATCTTAGCTTCTATTCTCCCATAGGTAAAAGCTACTTTATTAGCAGTTCTTATTCTTGCTGAAGTATAGGCTTTTCCACCTTTGTTCTCTCTTCTTGCTGTTATTTTTAATGCTCCATTATTTACTGAAACATTATCTTGAGAATAGTATTGCTGCTCGCTATTACCCCATCCTGGAATTCCATATTGTGATCCATCACCTTCTTGATAAGACCAATAATTCATATTTAATGAATTCCCATCGAATTCATCGTGCCAATTTAATTTGTATTTTTTTGGATTAGGATTCTCGTTTTCTATAGAATCTGTTTGGCTTGAGGAAGAAGAATTATTATTGGATGAAGACGAGCTTGATGTCGGAGTAGGAGTTTTATTTACTACAGTAATATTCATTTCAGTAGAGACTGAGCTATCTATGGCTAAAGAAGCATAGATAGTAGTAGATCCTATTTTTTTACCAGTTATAACACCTTCTTCATCTATAGAAACTATATTTGTATTTCCACTTTCCCATATAATTTCTTCATCAGTAGATGTGTTCAATTGATATGTATGACCTAAAATTAATCTATCGATAGGGTTTGTTATTTCTAAAGAATCGATAGTATTGATTGAGGAAGAACTATAGGTGGTATTGTTTTTATTACTTGAAGGCTTGCTGAATGTGAACCTGATAGGCTCACATGATGTTAGTGATACTAGCATCAACAATATAGATATAGCTTTAGTTCTTTTAATCATATTTTATCTCCATATAATTTTTATCGATTGAAGTATAAGATAAATAATTGAAAGGGCTTTAATTATGGCTTTATTTTTTGGATGTAGAACATGGATTTTAAATACAACTGCAATCAGTTTATTAGTTTAATAGAAAAGGATAGATAAAAAAACTGACCATTCATAGATGAGTCAGTTTTTATCCCTGGCCTGCATTATTCTTCTAATTTGTTCTCAATATTATTTTCTTTCTTTTAAATGATATCTTACCAAAATGTTGGTGAGATATCGTTAACTGCAAAAGGATAATAAAAATGTTTTGTGTCCTCCCGACGAAACCTCGAATCATTCGAACTCGGCCTTGTTTGAGTTGCATATCGAGTAGCAACAAACATTTGAAGTAATCTCTTGCTGTACCTAAAGTATACATTCAAAGGTGCCGCTTATGAAGTTCAAAAAATTCGAAAGTTATGCGGTACCGCCCTATCTTTTTAGCATATCGCAAGAGATTTACCTCTCAGGTAAACAGATATCATTTATATTAGCAGTAAATAGGAGCAAACTATATTTACCTCAAAGGTAAACTTATGAAAGAGGTCTGATTTGAAAATAGCGTCTAAGACTCGCAAGATTGAAAAGGTATGTACAATCGCAAGCGAAGCAGAAATGGGATATGGTTCAAAAATGGCATGTCGTAGATTGGCCGAAACAAAAAAAGCAATCTTGCTCTATTGACATGGGCACAGAAAGCCAAGCTGGAGGCTCGTAATATTGAGACTTCATTAGTCAATTTAAAAATGCTTAAAGAAAGTTTACCTGAAATAAGAAGCATGACCACAATGGGCGGTTCAATCCTGCTTCAAGCTAAACCTTCCTAAGAAGTAATCAAGAGGATCAAGGGGCTGTTAAAGAATTCGGCCGTTTCTAAAATAAATAGAAATGCAGTCAAGGGCTTTAGAGCCATTTTTCCCTGGCTTTTCTTACGTCCGACTATTTGGTGCTTACTCTGAACCTAATCCTTTTATCAACGAGGCGGCAAAACCAATCCGTGGAAACAAAGAGAATTGGAAGGAAGAAGCGTTATACAACCTTGTAAAAGCCGGCAATACCAATTGGGGAACGGCAATGTTAATTCACCCCCCTGTTTATCGAAACGCTGTCTGAATGTTGAATAGGGATAAAATTTCACTGGAAGATCGAGTGAAAATTATAGGAGATGTAGAAAGCCTTCATACATTTGCCCCTATAATCAATCGTACGTTCAGACGCGATATCGGCAATTTTGCGTTGCGTAGACCGGAAAGGTTAAAAGCATCTTTTACACCCGAGCAGCAAGAACGTTTCGATAGGCAAGGCGGCGATTTATACGACAAATTGGACTTTGACGATAGTCCGTATTGACGAAAAAGAGCAAATTTAATATCACATATTTTAAAAAGAGTATTGACAGCGGAAAGATTTGTATCATAATAGTAGTGAGTGATATAACTACTATGAATAGTTTTGATTTTTTGGAAAAAATCGGTTTTTCATCTAACGAGGCAAAAGTATACTGCACGTTGATAAAACACAAAGTGCTAAACGGCTACGAAATCGCCAAATTGTCCGGCGTTGCGCGTTCGTTGGTTTATGAGGTCATCAATCGTTTGATCGCAAAGGGTGCTGTCATCCGTATAGACGGAGAACCTAATTTTTACAAGCCTATCGAGTATCAAGACCTTATCCGAAGCATTAAGGAAGAAAACGAAAAGAATATTGCCTGCGCCGAACGCGAACTTCAACAACTCGCAACGGAAAATGCCGACGTCGATTACGTAATGAATATAGTGGGCGAAGAAAAATACGTTGCCAAGGCAAAGGAACTTATCGACAGCGCGCAAGCGGAAATTTCGCTGTCCATTTGGCGGGAGTCGTTCGAAGTGCTGCGTAGTAATATCGAAAACGCAATATCCCGCGGAGTAAAGGTGTATATTTTTACCTTCGAAAGTATTTCGGTCGCCGGCGCAACGGTGTATTCGTACAATATCAACGATGTTTCAACTCTGTTTCCCTACTGTAGAACAACAATCATAATCGACGGTGGAGAGTGCTTAGTCGGCGAAGAGGGCGATCGCAACGTTTACGTGCATACGCGCAATCATTCGGTTGTTTCTCTTGCCACCGACGAAATTGTTTTGAATATTTTTTGGAATAAACTTATCGAAAAAGAAAACCTGTTGTCCAAGGGCTGCTCCGGTGTGGATTTCTTGCAAGTAATACACAATTTGGCGGAGCGCTACGGCATTACTGACGAGATGACCAAGAATTTTCTTGTTTATAATTTTCAAAAGGAGCAAACTCAAAATGGCAAAAAACGTTGAACGATTACAGGCGCGCGAAGCCAAAGAACTTATCCGCCGCGAAAAGCAGTTGGGCGCAAGAAGCAACAAGTTTTATCTGATTTACTTGTTTATGATTTTGGCGCTCATCTACATAACAGACGAAATAGCGTCTACTATATCCATTCAGTTTCAGACGAATATAGTTACGGAATTCTTCGTAAAAAATATGGGTATGGAATACGGTGCGGGATTATCGCTCTTTTCCGCCATAGGTTTTATTTCCTATCCTATAACGTTGCTTATTGTTTTCTATCGTCCCCTTGCGGACAAATTCGGGCGTAAGCCGTTTTTGGTTATTAACACGTTATGTATGGGGTTAGGGTTGTTCATTGTGTATTTATCTAAGGATATCTACACTTACATGATAGGCAGCACGTTGATGGGTTTTATGGTGTCGCACGATATGCAATGTGTGTACATACTGGAATGCTCCAACGAAAAGACCCGCGCCCGTAACTACGCAATCGTAAAAGCAGTGGCGATACTGGGTACGTTGCTTGTTCCGTTGCTCAGGACTACGCTTATGCAAAATGTAAGCGAACGTTGGCACGTTGTATATTTAGTTCCGGCAATTATCGGCTTTGTAATGGCGTTATTCGCGTTGCTTTTTGCAAAGGAAACAAACGCGTTTTTAACAAAAAGAATAGAGTACTTAAAAACTCCCATCAAAGAACGCGAACAAAGAAGTAAGGAAGAGCGCGAGCAAAACGCTCAAGGCGGAATTCTGACCGCTGTAAAATTCGCATTCAAACACAGGCAATTGCGCTTTTTGATCATCGCCTGCTGTTGTTTCTATCTAGCTTCGTTAGGTACGGCAACGTACAGTACGGTTATGGCAAAGTCTGCTTTGATGACGGAAGAAGAAATAACTCTTGCTCTATTCTTGTATCCCGTAGGCAACGCATTGTTTACGTTGATATCTGGTTTTGTGTCAGACAAATTCGGGCGCAAAATAACTATAATTGCGATGTCTTGTTCGGCGTTAGCGTGCTATTTGCTGTTTGTTTTCAGCGGTATGTTCAAGTGGACTCCGTATTTGACAGGCATTGCAATCGGCGGATTTATGGGCAGCTACTGGGGCGCGGGCGATACTATCGGCGGAATAATGTTCTCCGAGTCTTCTCCTACAAACTTGCGTTCGTCCGTAACTGTAATCAACACGTTGCTTAACGGAATTATGGGCGGACTTGCAACGGTTATCACTATGATATTGCTTCCTATCATTCCCGAAAAGATGTTCGGCTATATGTACTTAGGTTTGACTGTGCCGGGGCTTGTGGGCGCAATCATAATAATGTGGCTGTTTGTCGGCGAAACTCGCGGACTGGATCTTAAAACAGTAACGGGTACGGAATGGGATAAGCCTAAAAAAAATAAAGAAAAAACACAGGATGGTAAATAAAAATGGATAACAAACGTTTTGAACTTGGCGCAAACGAACAGCCGTTGGATATTATCAAGGAAACGTGCGGTTTTGCAGGCGTATTCAAACAAATAGGAGTGATAGGGGATTCTTTGTCGTCGGGTGAGTTCGAAAGCCACGACGAAAACGGCGGTATAGTTTATACCGATATGTACGAGTATTCGTGGCCCGCTGTTTTGGAGCGCATTACAGGGACGAAGTACAACAATTATTCTCGCGGCGGAATGACCGCGCGCGAGTATATGCAAAGTTGGGCAGATGCAAACGGATTTTGGCAATGGAATCAAGCGTATATCATTGCGTTAGGCAACAACGATTCGTTTGTCTTCGGACATCCGTTGGGAAGCGTCAAGGACGTTAGCGCAGAACATCCGCAGGATAACGCCGATACATTCTTCGGCAATATGGGCAAAATCATTAGCAAACTTAAAACGATCGAGCCAAATGCGCGTATTTTTGTCGTTACTCCGCAACTTCGCGGTGATGCCTGTGATAAAGATATTCGTTATATCGCAAGCGAACTTGCCAAATTGTGCGATATGTTTGACTTTACGTACTTGCTGGATATGACTGCGCATGCGCCCGTATACGATGCCGAAATGCGTAAGTCGTTCGGGCTGGGCTTCCATCCGAACCCGATGGGGTACTATGCTTACGCATTGATGGTGGGTAATTATATCGATTACGTTATACGTAGTAACCTCCGGGAATTTGCAACGATACCGTTTGTCGGTACGTCACTCAAAAACAAAGATTACAAATAGTGTGTATTTGCTGAAATGCACAATTAACGTTAGCGCCAATAATTAGGAGCACTGCTCCTTGCTTTCGGTCGATTTCCTAGATTTGCTCCATAAATCCGAACGTCTTGTCCTTGTTCCACTTTTCACCAATTTTTCAAGATAATGGGTGATTTTCTCTGTGTTCAGCCCTTTGTAGGCAAAATTGAAGACCATCCAGAACAAATCCAGATATCTTTGAAGATACCAATCTGTAATTCCGTGCGAATGTCCTTTGGGGCATTTCTTTTGTTCTCTGGTCTGCCATTGCCTGTCAGGTTCCGTATGTCGCCCGTCTCTGCTGGATGTCCGTCAAAAAGGAAATCGCCCTGCTCAGCTGACTGTCGCTTAAAGACCATGCCGTCTCCAAAAAATCATAAAAATCGGGTTCTGAAATACCCGTCGGCTTTCTTGCCATGCTATACCTCTTTTTGGAATGACAGGTGTTTTTTTCGGGTATAGCGGTAAACTAAATCAAAGGACTCCACTTGTCATTCTTATAATTGACCGGGTATATTTTATAATTGTTCCATCAAAGTCCGTCAATAAAGAGCTGTTGCTACCAACATTTTGGTAAGATATCATTTTCTTTTATATCAGAACTCAACTTTCGAAAAGATAAGTGTATCGAATTTAAATCAGCTTCAGAGATAGATCTATTCAGTGAAGCTAGATAATTCAAAGCCCAGACTGATTGGGAAGCATAGAAATCCGCTTCTAAATCGGTCGAGTTGTTTATCTTCTTGTATTCGGCTTGAATGAGTTTTTTCAACTCATTCATTCCATCTATCAGTTCATCTTTGATTTTGAAGATAGCAGTGAAGTTCAATCTGTTCTTATTTAAGAAGATAAGATAGTCTTTATCATCTGTTTTCTTATCTAGTCTTACCTCTTTGTACTTTAAGAAGATTTCTTCTATGAAGTCCTTGCTTAAGTCATACTTGTCCTCGTAATTCTTATAGAATGTCGCTCTACTGACTTCACCTTGCTCTATTATGTCGATCACTGTTATTTTCTTGAAGTCTTTTTGAAGAAGCAAAGCGACATAAGCTTCTTCGATGAACTTCTTGCTTTTGAAATTTTTGTTTCCTCTCATAAACTCCTCCATAAAGCTTTCTATATTTAACTTGTATGTGCTTTCATAATAGCTGCTAGGAAAAGAAACTGGGATGAATTGTCAAAGTTGGCTTTTTAATTGTCAAAATTGGTCTCTTCGAACTGAATAGGGAACAACAAATCTAAAGAGAAGATATCTTCCTTTAGTTTTATAGACATTTTTCCTTTATATTCTTTCATCATCATCTCTATTGATTTCAATCCAAATCCATGCATGGATTTGTCGCTCTTGGTGGTGATTCCTATCTTTGTATTTACTTTATCTTTATCGCAGTAATTCTCAATATGAATATTTATATAATCACCATAGTCTTTACTAGTTATAGCTATCACTCTTTTGCTCTCTGGTAATTGCGTCACAGCTTCAATTGCGTTCGAAATTGAATTTTCAAATAAAGAATATAAGTTCTCTTTTGGAATGTAGTTGATTTTTGAGGCATCGACTAAACAAGTAAAATGAATCTTGCTTTTGACCATCTTCATTCCTTTTTCTGCCAAGACCATATCTAAGGCTTCACAATTTGTTTTGTTCACAAACTTAAAAACATCTAAGGACGATTTTAATGAATCTAGTTCTTCCTTGTCGACTTTGGTAGACAAGTTGTCTAATCTATGCTTTAAATCGTGCATCTTAACATTGATAAAATCCATGTTCTCAGCATTTTTGGCATAGTTTTTTTTATCTATTTCCCATAGTGTTTGTACTTTCATCTTATCTATTGCATTTCTTCTAGATCTCAATAACTCCAATTCAGTAGTTACGATAATGATTCCGACTATCATATCGAAGGAATAGGTGCAGTACCACATTCCTTTTGAATCAAATTTGGAGGAAGTCATCATAGCATAGCAAGATAGAATCGATATTCCTGCTAAGGCCATCAAAGTTATCAATATTTGTCTTTTTTCTTGAATCTTGTCTATTCCGATTCTAAGATCCTTGTTTCTGAGATAGATGAAATATGTAGTGAAGTAAGTTGAGCAGAATATTGGTGCTAGTATTGCAATTACATAGTACCAAAGAGATTGATCGAATCCTATTGAAATTCTTATTATCGACATCAAGCAATAGGAGAAGTTTTGAATGCAATATCCTACAGTTCCAGCTAAAAATATACTTGGAATAGTAGCTTTAAAACAAATGCTCAATCCTATTAGAGACAATGTGAATGTCATCAAGGGAAAAGACATTAGGATAGCTGAATTGAGCCAACCTATAGGAACATAACTGAAATCTCTAAGGAAATTAAAAGCGATGACAGCGATGGAACAAATAACAGCTCGTATCCAAAAGTAGTTTCTTCTAGGGAAATACTGAACTATTAAAGACTCTCCTAGTATTAAAAACAAAGGAAAGTCGATCAGTCCATATACTTGATCGGCCGTCATTGTGATATTCCTCCGTTTCTGTTTAGGTGAGCAAAGAAATCATTTAAGAAATCTTTCTTTCTATTTCTAGAGATCGATAATGTTTCTCCATTATATAGAATCACATCATTATTTTTTATTGAGTCTAAATATCTGAGGTTTATCAGGTAACTTACATTGCATCTAGAAAATCCAAGAGGCCCTAATTCATCTTCTATGGATTTCATGCTTCTTCTCTCTTTAGCTTTTATATTTTTATCTTTTGTATGATAGATTGTGTCATGCCCAAAAGATTCGATATAGATGATTTCGTTGACTAATAAAACTTGGATTCCATCTTCTATAGGAAAGCTAATTTTTCTTTGACTATCTTTAACACTTCTTACTACTTTTTTCATTCTCAACACTAAGTCTTCATAAGACACAGGCTTTATGAAGTAATCCAAAGCGTTGTATTCATAACCCTTTATAGCTAGTGCTGCGATGTTGGTACAGAATATTATGAATACTGAATTGTCTACTTTTCTTATGGATTGAGCTATAGACATTCCGTTCATTCCACCCAATTCTATATCCAAGAATATAACATTATAAATAGCTTTGAACTTAGCTATAAACTCTTCTCCGGTAGAGAAATGTGTTATATGAATAGGCTCGTTTTCTTCCTTAGAGAATCTATCTAATGCTTTTATTAGGTTATCTCTATCGTTTGGATTGTCTTCTACTAATGCTATTTCAATCATTTTTTCTTACTCCCTCTAGTTGTTTAAGACTTCTTCTCAGTTCTTTGTGACAAACTTCTATTGTCTCTTTTAGTTTTAAAGGGGTACAGTCTGTCTCTTCTTTGAAGAGATTTATTAAGTAGAATAGTAGGATTCTATTTATTGTGAGGATATGCTTATTATCCAATCCTGATGACATCATCAGCTTGGATTCGACAAAGGATTTATCTACAAACAAATCAGTGACTTGTTTGTAGATTCTTTTATTGACGTTTATTTTAGTTGCGGTATTCAAAATGATCTCATCAGAGAAATCTTCTGATATCAAAGGCTTTAATATCTTTTTGTTCAATTCAAAAGCTAGCCAATCTACGCTTTTATTTATGAGATCAGTCTTTCCTGAAAAGTATTTATAAAAAGTACCTTTGGATATCTTGATTTCTTGAATGACATCATTGACTTTTATAGATTCGACTTTTTTGCTATCAGTCAAATCCAAGAAGGTCTTTATGATCAACTCACAGTTTCTTTCTTCGATTAAAGAAAGCTCAATTATTTGCTTGGACATATTACATAATATCCATAGAAACAACTTTTTCTTTGTATAATATTAATGATATGTATATATAATTTAGAATTGTTGACTTTTTCAAATATATTTTTAGTCATTTTTTTCATCCTCTTGCCATTATTATAAAAGGGCTTACACCTTTCTAAAATTAGTATGTTTTTTGAACGAATTTGCATAAATAGTTCAAATGATAAACATTTCGACCAACATTGACAGTTCCTATCTTCCCTTTGTAAAAATAAAATGTAAACGGTTGCAAGATTCCTACATATAGATTTGAGGATAATCAACCGGAAAGGAAAAGACAAATAGTCTTTTTGGAAACAAAATGAAGACAAATTTCAAATTACTTGCTTTGCTCGGATTAACAACAATGTTAATTGGATGCAACAGCAATCCAAGCACTAATCCTTCAACTAATCCTTCAACTAATCCAAGTACCCCTTCTAATAACAAGGGCTCATCTGGAAATGGTGGGGACACAAGTGGAACTAGTGATTCTGAACATGATGTAGACTCATTAGAGCCTGGAACAGTCAATCCCGATGGGACTTCCACCGGTGACAAAGATGCAAAGGGAAAGTTTTATTCCGATTATGGAAGTTTTGCTGACGAGCAAAAATCTGCTAAGGAATTAGCTATCGACATAGCTGCCGAAGGTGATACTTTGCTCAAAAATGCTGACAATGCATTACCTTTAGCTTCTTATGAAAAGAAGGTTACTTTGTTTGGAATGGCATCAGTCAACCTCGTTACTGCTGGTGGTGGATCTGGTGCTGGAAAAACTGGCAATAACGGAATTGCCTACACGGGTCTTGTAGAGTCTTTGGAAGATGCAGGTCTTGAAGTCAACCCTGTCACTGTCAATCTTTATAACACCTATCACACATTAGGAACAATCAATAATGAGCTTCCTGTATCCGACTACACTCCTTCTACTATCGCTTCTTATTATGGATACAGCGATGCTGCAGTCATCACTTTCTCAAGACAAGGAACTGAGAACAAGGACTTAGCAACTAACCAAGTGAAAGATCATGCAAACCCCGATGATCACGTGTTGCAACTCGATGACAACGAAGTGGCTTTGGTTCACCACGTCAAGGAACACTTCTCCAAGGTCATTGTTGTTATCAACTCTTCTAATATTATGCAAATTCCTGAATTGGCCGAAGAGAAGACCGATTCCAACTTGGGTGTCGATGCAATTCTTTGGGTCGGTGGAGTTGGAAACAATGGTGCTGAAGCTATCGGAAGAATTTTAACTGGTGTTGTCAATCCTTCTGGACATACATCCGATATCTGGACTAAGGATTTCACCAAGGATCCTTCCTTTACAAACTTAGGATGGCAGACCCAAAACAAGAATGCTGATGGCTCTAGAATGAACGCCTTCTTCTATGATGAAAGCGGAAAGATGACTAACTATGCCGATCTCGAATACAGAGAAGGTATTTACAACGGATATAAATTCTATGAGACAGCTGCTACTGATATGGGTGGACAGACTGGTGAGAAATGGTATCAAGAGCAAGTTCTTTATCCATTTGGATACGGACTTTCCTACACCACCTTCGATTGGGAGTGGCAAGGAATAACTGATGCTGCAATCACAAAAGGCAATCAAACTATTGAAGTTCAAGTTAAAGTTACCAATACTGGTAATGTAGCTGGTAAGGATGTTGTACAGGTCTATTATTCAGCCCCTTACACCAAGGGTGGAATCGAGAAAGCTTCTAATAACCTCGTCAACTTTGGAAAGACTAAGTTACTTCAACCTGGCGAGTCTGACATTGTCACAATCGACTTTGTTGCTCAGGATATGGCTTCTTATGACTGGAATGATGCCAACGGCAATGGTTTTGTCGGATATGAATTGGAAGCTGGAAATTACACAATCTCAGCTAACAGAGATTCACACACTCAAGTTCTCTCATATACTGCCGCAGTTCCTACTGCATTAGAGCTTTCCACCGATTATAAGACTGGAAAAGAAATCACTCCTATCTTCTCTCAAGATGATGATTACAATTCCACATCAGAATCATTGATAAGTCATTCGATCTCTAGAGCAACTGGATTGAAACAACCTGAGCCTGCTTCAGTTGCTGATCGTACTTTGACAGCTAATCAAATTGCACGTCTCGACGATCAGGATGTCTACAATCATTACGAATTATCGGAAGCTGATCCTTGGTATGTCAATTCTGTACCCTCTTCATGGAATCAAGGCGAGAAGAACAATATCAAGCTTGCCGATCTTTCTGGTGTCGATTATCAAGATTTGAAGATTGATGAAAATGGAGAAGTCGTCGAAGGAACTGATGAAGGTTCACAAAAGTGGTCTAAGTTGATGAACGAGTTGACTTGGAAGGAAATGTCAGACATCGTATCTGGTGATGCCACTAGTGGTCCTAACATGACCAAGATTGATGCCATAGGAATGGATGCCAACAACTATGCTGATGGTCCTGTCCAAATTAAAGGTGGAACATTGTTTACTTCAGCTCCTATTCTTGCTGCGACATTCAATGTTATATTAGGTCAAAAGATGGGACGTATGGTTGGAAACGATGCAATTTGGGTTGGACTTTCTCAATGGGCTGGTCCTGCTATGAATACTCATCGTTCACCATTCGCTGGACGTAACTTCGAATACTATTCACAAGATGGATGGCACGCTGCAAGATTTGCTGCGGCTGTCGTCAAAGGTGCTTCTTCTAAAGGATTGATTTCCTATGTAAAGCATTTCTTCTTGAACGATCAGGAATCATATCGTGCCGATTATGGTGGTGTCTGCACCTTTGTAACTGAGCAAGCTATGCGTGAGCAATACTTGAAGCCATTCGAATGGGCATTGAAGTATGGAAACTCCATGGGTGTTATGTCTTCATTCAACCGTATCGGATTTGCAGTAACTGCCGAATCTTATGCAGTACACCAATACTTGCTCCGTGATGAATGGGATAGCAAGGCTGATGTATGTACAGATGCTTGGGCTAAGGATTATGTTCCTGTAAACCTCATGGCTTATGCAGGATCTGACCAGCTTTTAGGACAATCTTCTACTTATTCTAAGAATGCAATGGACCATGGTACATGGAATGAGACCGAAAAGATGGTTTATACCAAAGCTTCAGCTTCCTCCTCAACCGATGATAAGAAGAATCCTTCATTCTACTTCGCTGTAAGAAGAAAAGCTCAACGTGCTTTATATGCTAGAGCTAATTCGACAACTGTAAAGAACGGAATCTCTGCAGGTGCTGTATTCTCAGTCGATGCCGAATATAATGTCAACAACTCTGTATCTATCGCTTCTGGTGATATCCAATTCACAATCGATGATACTGAAAAGGGAAAATTGGCTGAGTTTGGTCTCTCCTTAGTCAATGGTAAGGTCATAAGTGGTAAGGCCACCAAAGAAGGAACTGTCACTATTTCAGCTAAAGTCAACCAAGATAACTGGATTTCTTCTACCGCTAACATCACTGTCAATGTAAAGAGTGCTATCCATGTCGATGGAAATGCTATGTCTACTGGCAAGTCTGCTGCAACTTATGAAGCTAACAAGCCTATGTCTATGAAGGTTCAAGTACCTGCATTGGCTTACTTCACAGAAGTACCTGGTGGTGCAAAGTTCTGGGGTATGTCAATGAATGGATTGATCGTCAATGCATATCAAGATCCTTCCGATGATTCATGGCATCAAAGAAATGAAGATAAGACTGCTTCAGATATCATCACTATCGATGCTGCTACAGCAAAAGATAGCAAGATTTATGACTATAAGTTCACCAAGATTCCTGCAGGACTTACTGCTGTCAAGCATGAGAAGTCAGTCATGGGTAAGGCTAACAAGTCCAACTATGATGTAGTCGATTACTACACCTTGGAAGGTACTTTGGCTAGTGGAACTTACACTGTCGATGTCGATCTCACATACTATACAAATGCTTATATGTCCGGATGGATTTTCGCTGGAACTCCAACTGAGTGCCATTACACCGGAACTATCACTTTCACAGTAGCCTAATCCGCTTTCTATGAATAATAAATTGACCTTGGCGGATGTTTCGTCAAGGTCAATTGTTTATTTATGGGTGTTGCCAAGTTTGTCTTCACGAGTACAAGTTTTGGCACTTTTGTCACTAATTGAAAGCCTTTTCTTAAAATTTGATTGTAATCAGGTTCATTAGATGAACCAGGAGGAAAAAATGAAAAAAAATAGTTTAAAGATTTTAGCTTTATTGGCTTGTATGTTCTCATTGGCTAGCTGTGGAGGAAACAGTGATTCAGCTAAGCCATCTAATAAGACTAACAATACTGCTTCAGTAGAACCTAAGCCTGATACTGGTTCTGGTAAAGATACTGGAGGAAAAACTGATACTGAAGTCAGTGATAAGAATGTATCTAAAATTGCTGTAAAGACTAATCCTACCAAGATGTCTTATAAGATAGGTGAAACTTTCGATCCTGCAGGTGGTGTTTTGACTGTCACATATAAAAACAAGTCAACTGCTGAGCTCGATATGACTGACTCTAGAATCACTTATACGACATTGAATACTACTGTTACCAACGCAAACGCTTCTATAAAAATTACTTTTGGTGGAAAGAATGCTACTTTGAGAAATATCGTTGTCACCAAGCAAACATTCGATATCACATTTGAAACTAATGAAGGAAGTGAAGTCTCTAATTTAACAGTCGAAGATGGAAGCAAAGGCGAGAAGCCTGCTGACCCTACAAAGAGTGGATATACATTTGATGGATGGTACATTGATTCTCAATTGACTTTAGCTTTTGATTGGAATAGCTCAGTCACTTCTGCTATTACTTTATATGCGAAATGGTTGACTGAAGGTGCTACTACCTACAATGTCACATTTAATTACAACCATTATGGTGCAATTCCTGAGACTAGAATTTTGAAAGTTGAATCTGGAAAGCCTGTTTCTAAGATATCGGTGGATCCTTCTAGAAAAGGATATGACTTCGGCGGCTGGGTGACTTCCACTGGTGCTGATTATGATTTCACCACTAATGTTACCGGTGATTTGACTTTGACAGCTAATTGGAAACGTTCTACAACTGAATATGTTGGAGCACAAACATACAAGTTTGAAGCTGAAGATATTGACTTCACTGGAATCATTGGAGCTGGACTTTCTGGAACTACTACTGAAGCTGGTGCAATTGTTACCAAGCCTGGATTCAACGCTTCCGGAGATAAGTTTGTCTCTTATATGTATAAGAGAGGAAATACTCTCAAGTTCGAAGTCATTTCCGATGTTGCGAAGACTGTCACTTTGAAGGCTAGTATGTCTCAAGAGATTGAAAACTATTCTTACAATAAAGACAATTATCAAATCATGGCCAACGGAAAGATTTTGGATTATGGAACCATCACTTTCAGTAATGTTCCTGCAAGAGTTGGTGATACTACTGATCCTGAACCTTTCAAGGAATTTACATTGGGAACTGTTGATCTCAAGGTTGGAAACAATGAATTTACATTTATGACCAATAACTCTGATGGTATCAACGGTACAACAATGGCTGCTCATGCACCCTTGCTCGATTATATTGCTTTGAGCGGCGATGACTTTGTTGCTGAGTGGGACAATGTCAAAGGTTATCCTGTCAAGAACTACTAAAAAACGGAAGAAATTCTTATGATGATAAAAAAACTATGGAAAAAGAATAGCTTCAAAATATGGTCTATAACTTCCGGTGTTTTGTTAGCTACTGTAATAGCTGTACCTATCGTATTGAATACAGCTTTGGCCGATGTTTTGGACTTTGCTTTGGGTGGCGCTGATCCTATCTTTAAAGAAGGTGAACAGTCAGCTTATGTGAAGTCTTATAACAGCAAAGACGAAAGCAAAGCTAATGCTGACGATGTTAACGTTAAATTGAATGAAGAAGGAATGGTCTTGTTGAAAAACAAGAACAATGCCTTGCCTTTAGCCAAAGGTTCTAAAATTTCTGTCTTTGGAAAGAATTCTGACAACATCGCAATCGGTGGATCTGGTTCAGGTGCTGCTAGTGGAGATTTTATCGGTGTTAACGAATCTTTAAGAAATGCCGGATTTGAAGTCAACCCAACACTTGAGAATTTCTATCACGATAACAAACTCTCAGGAGAAGGACGTTCTTCAGCTTCTGGCGACTTGGATTCAGGAAAACCAGTCACATTGAAAACTGGTGAAACTCCTCAGTCTTCTTATACAAATGAAGTAAAAGATAGTTACAAGAATTATCAAGATGCCGCTATTATAGTTCTTACTAGAATCGGTGGAGAGGGTATGGATCTTCCTATGACCATGGATGGAGTGGAAGGTGCTAGAAAGAGCGATGACCACTATCTTCAATTAGACAAGAACGAAGAAGATTTGATTGTTGCAGTAACCAATGGCGGATTTTAAAAAGTCATCGTCGTAATCAACTCTGGATCTGCTATGGAATTGGGATTCTTAGAAGAAAATGCTAAATATGTCACTCAAAAAGGATATACGATTGATCCATCTAAGATTGATGCTGCTATTTCTATTGGATACCCAGGAAATTCTGGATGCAAAGCTTTAGGTGAAATCATTGCCGGAGATGTAAATCCTAGTGGAAAGACTGTCGATACTTATGCTACTGATTTCAAGAAAATGCCTTCTTGGAAAAACTTTTCTGTAAATAACGATTTTGATACTGAAGGTGGACTTGGTGACCAATATATGATTGGTGATCAAGCTAAGCTCTACTATTTTGCTGATTATGAAGAAGGTGAGTATGTAGGATATCGTTATTATGAGACACGTGCTTTTACTGATGGTAACGAATGGTACAATGCCAATGTAGTATATCCTTTTGGATATGGGTTGAGTTATACGACATTTTCATGGAGTGTCGATGCTACAACAGTTCCTTCTACACTTGATCCAACTAGTGAATTTACTGTTGAAGTTGAGGTAAAAAATGAAGGAAGTGTCGCAGGTAAAGACGTAGTAGAAGTTTATGCTAAAGCTCCTTATAAAACTGGTGAAATCGAAAAGCCTTATGAGATATTGATTGGATATGCCAAGACTGGTTTATTAGAGCCTGGTGCTAGTGAAAAAGTATCGATTGATATCAATCCTTACTACATGGCTTCATATGACTATAATGATGCCAACAATAATGGATTTAAAAGCTTTGAATTGGATGCTGGAACTTATTCATTGAGTTTCAACAAGAATTCACATGAAAGCATAAGATCATTCGATATGGAATTGGCTGATAATTATCAATATGCTGAAGATCCTGTGACTGGAACTGAAGTCAAGAATCTTTATACTGATAATGTAGATGCATCATTTAATAGTGATTATCAATTGAAGACCATTCTTTCTAGAAAAGACTGGGAAGGAACATTCCCCTCTCCCAGAACTCAAGAAGAAAGAACTGTCAATCAAGACTTTATAGACAAATTGAATGATAAATCTACTAATAATCCTAACGATTACGATAATGATCCTCAATTCGATTATCCTACAGTAGATGATACTAAGTTATATACAATTTATGATTTATTGTATAAGGATAATCTTGATGCCGATGGTAATTATGTAGTCGATGAAGAAGGAAATAAAGTTCGTGGCGAATGGGTTGGAGAAGTCTCATTTGATGATGAGAGATGGGACAGATTGTTGGATCAAATGAACTTGACAGAAGTTGCCAACATGTATAATACAGCTGCTTATAAGATTGCAGGTGTTGATAGTGTTGGTCTTCCTGTTGTGACTTGTGCTGATGGTCCTGTCGGTTGGACTAGCTTCATCAATCCTGGTTTGTTTGAGAAGACTGCATCATATTCTTGTGGTGTAACTGTTGCATCCACTTGGAATGATGAACTCATTTCTGAATTTGGTGCTGCTGTCGGTGAAGAGGGATTGATTGGAAACGGATCTACTCCTTACACTGGATGGTACGCTCCTGCTATGAATATTCATAGGTCTCCATTCGGAGGAAGAAACTTCGAATACTTCTCAGAAGATCCTCTTCTTTCTGGAAAGGTTGGAGCTGCTGAAGTGAGAGGTTGCAGAAGTAAAGGATTAGTAACATTTGTCAAACACTTCGCTGCTAATGAACAAGAGACGCATCGTTCTATTTCTGGTGATTGTTCTTGGATTACTGAGCAAGCTTTGAGAGAAATCTATTTGAGACCTTTCGAAATCACAGTCAAGGAAGGAAAGACATTGGGAATGATGTCATCTTTCAACAGAATCGGAACTCGTTGGACTGGTGGTGATTATCGTTTGTTGACTACTATCCTTAGAGATGAGTGGGGATTCAATGGAGCTGTCATCTGTGACTTCAACACGATTCCTACTTATATGGATGCAAGACAAGAAGCATATGCAGGTGGTGATTTGAATTTGGCTACTATGGCTTCATCAGCTTGGAATTATGATGAATCCAGCATAGGCGATCAATTGGTCTTGAGAAGAGTCTTGAAGGATGTCTGCTACAGTATTGTCAATTCAAACTCTATGCAAGGTACTGTAATTGGTCAAACTGCTCCTAAGTGGTTTTGGATCAACTATGCATATATCTTTGGAATGTTAGGTGTCATCTTAGTTTGGGGTGGAATTGTAATCACCTTAGATATTAAAAAGATAAAAGCTGAAGAAAAAGCCGAATTAGACAATAAATAATAATTAGTCTTATGCTATAAAGTCATCCGTTTTATGCGGGTGACTTTTTTATATATTTTCTATATATCAATTTTTATTAATTGGATTTGATTTTCATCACTTTATAGATATCGCTTTTTGAATTTGGTTATTCTTTTTTTAGAAATTTAGTCTTAAACTAGATATGTATTTATATTTAGGTGTTTACTATAAATGAACATATTTAAGGTTTTTAAAAGAAATAAAGATATTGTCAAATTAGCAGTTCCTGTATTTTTGGAACTGATATTGAGTGTAGCCATGGGCTATATAAATCAATTTATGCTAGCTGGAATTCCAATAGCTTCTAATGCTGTAAGTCAAGCAAATCAAATATCCAATATCTTTATCGTTTCTTTCTCTGTCTTTTCGACTTCTTCCTTGATATTGATAACTCAATTGAAAGGAAGTGGAAACAATGAATTATTGAATAAAGTATATTCATTGTCTTTTTGGGTTAACTTTATTTTAGGAGTAGTTGTCAGTTCATTGGTGATTGGATTAGCTAATCCTTTGTTTAGGATGATGCAAGTGGCAGATAATGTTTTCCCTTGTGCAGTCATGTATCAATATGTGAGTGGTGCATCGATAATATTTTTGGCTTTGAATCAAGTACTGTCTTCTTTCTTAAGAGCTAACAAGAAAATGACACAACCTATGCTGATAGCTGTGATTACAAATGTTGTTAATGCTATAGGTGTCGCAATAACATTATGGGCTTTTCCTGATGGAACTTTAGATTCCATTCAAAAATTGATAGGGGTAGGATTATCTACTTTGATATCTAGAGGTGTCGGATTTATTCTTTCTTTAGTATTCTACGTCAAGTATGTATCTATTTCTTTGTCATTCAAAGGAATAAGACCTTTTCCAAAACAATTGTTCAAAAGACTTTTGACTATTGGGTTACCTACAGCAGGAGAGACTTTATCTTATAACTTTTCTCAATTAGTCTTGATGATAATAGTTAATTTGTCTGTCTCAGTTTTAATGCAAAATCTAAGAAGCTATATCATGACTTTCACTTCCATCATCTATTTGTTTGCTAGTGGAACTGCTACTGCTATGCAAGTTGTCGAAGGAACATTAGTAGGTGAAGGCAAGAAAAATGAGACGGAGAGACTAGTCAAAGATATAGGTGTTATGGCTAGGACTGTGTCATTCATAATGTCTTTGCTAATAACTGCTATAGCCTATTTTGTCTTTTATTATTTGATGGGAGAAGCCATAGCTGATCCTTCTACCAATATAGAAGGATTTACACAACACGATATAGGACTTGTCGCTGTTTATTGCATGTTGATAGATATAGTATTGGATCAAGGAAGAGCTACTAACCTAGTCTATGTCAAAGGATTAGAAACAGCAGGTGATATATCATTTCCTGTTTTGACTTCAATCTTTACAAGTTGGGCTTTGACTGTTGGAGTATCAGCTTTATTATGCATTGTTTTTAAATTAGGAATATATGGAGCTTTTATCGGTGCTTGTTTGGATGAATGTGTTAGAGGAATAATATTTGAAATTAGATGGAAGTTAGGCAAGTGGAAGAATAAGACTTTAGTCAAAAATATCTAAAATCAATCATTTGATTTACTAATAGAGTATCTAGTAAAAACGAAAACGTAGGTCGCTTTTTGAAAGTGCTTTTATTACTTTTTCTTAAGAAATTCCTTATACTTTAAGCGTTGTGTTTTTTTGTGTGAGTTTGAGATTAGCAACGCTATTCTTAAATTCAAAAATGCTTATTATTAAAATATTAGAAAAGGATTCTTTATAGAACAATTTTTTGCGTTTGATAATATGCATTTGTCGAGATTACAACCACTTTTAATTTACCTAGAGGAAAAATCAAAGAAAATGAAAAAGAATCGTAAATTTCTCAGCTTATTTCTATCCGTTTTATCTTGTGCAACTTTAGTATCTTGTGGAGAAGGCAATAATACTAATGCTCCATCTAATACTGGTAATGTTACTACACCTTCTACTCCCTCAGCTCCTTCCAGCAAGCCTAGCACCGATGAAAATAATTCATCTAAAAATGAAGATGAAAAGAAGATTTATACAATAGCTGAATTGATAGCTATGATGCCTAGTGATGGTAGTGCCACAACTGAAAGATACTATGTTAGAGCTACAATTAAATCTATCGATAATGCTGATTATGGTGCTATGACTATCGAAGATTCAACAGGAACATTGTCCGTTTATGGTACATATAGTTCTGATGGTGCAAAGAGATATAGTGAATTAGATGAGAAACCTGTAAAAGGTGATACAGTCTTACTTTATGGAACAATTCAAAACTACAAAAGCAAAACTCCTGAAATAAAGAGCGGATGGATTATTGAATTCACAAAAGGAACTCCTTCTTGGAGTGAAGATGACTACACAGAAATGACTATAGGTGAAGCTAGAGAAGCTGATGTAGATTCTTTGGTTAAGGTTACTGGTGTAGTCTCTAGAATCACATTTGCCAGTGGAATGAAGCCTAATGGATTCATAATCGTCGGTGATAATAGCTCCATATATGTCTATGATAATCAGATTGCTATAGCAGTTGCCGTAGGGAACAAGATTACTCTTTTAGCTAAGAAGACAATGTTTATTCCTTCTAAAGAAGCTAGTTCTGCCAAAAAGTTTGGATATAAAGGAGCCTGTCAATTGATCGATGGACATCTATTATCCAATGATGAATCGACTAATGATTTGGATTTGTCATTCGCTCAAGAAAAGACAGTCAAAGAAGTTATTGAAACTTCTCCTTCTGACAACATTACTTCCTTGATTTATCACAGCAATGCACTCATCAAGAGAGTTCAAAAAGAAGGACAGAGCTTTGTTAATTATTACATCGATGATTTAGATGGTAAGACAGGAAGCTATGTTTATACTGCATGTGATGGTAAAGATTTTGCTTGGATGGATCAATATGATGGAAAGATATGTTCTGTCTATTACACAGCCTTAAATGCAAAATCAACTTCTACTGGAGTTTTATTTAGATTCCTTCCTATCAAGATTGAAGATAACAATAATTATCAATTCGATAAAGCAGAAGCTCCTAAGTTTGCTGTCGAATATTATGGATTAGAGCAATTTGATACATCCTATAGTGCAGACCCTAAGAAAGAAATGCTCACTTCAGTAACATCTGATTTATTGAACTTTGGAACAGCTACTTTGTCTTATTCTTCTAACAATACTGATTTAGCTTATTTTGAAACTGGCGAGGATGGTAAGGTTATATTCCATGTTAATAATGGAACTGAAGGAACAGCAACCATTACTGTCACTGGTCATTTGGATGGTCAAACAGACTTTTCTAAGACTATGGATATAAAGATTACTAAGCCAGTTGATGTGAGTTCAGCAGTTAATGTTAAAGCTGCAATTGATGCTAGTAAAGATACTGAATTATTAGTAAAAGGTGTCATAGGACCTTCTTTAGTAAACAAGGACGGATTCTACTTGATAGATGACACCGGAAGCTTAGCAGTAGTTATGAATTCAAGGGATGAATTAGAAGGACTTCAAATAGGTCAAACAGTTTATATCAAAGGAAAGAGAGATTTGTTTGCTAGCTCCCGTAAAGGTACTCCTTCCTATTTTGAGCGTTGCATGACTGGTTGTCAAATAGTTAAAAATGAGTTTGGAAATGTGGATTATTCAACAGCCTCGTTTATTAAAGGCAAGACCTTAGCTGATTTGATAGCTTTACCTGTTGCTGATAATTATCATACTGCCGAGGTATATGTTATTACTGCCGGTTTGAAATTTGTTTCAACCAAAAATTATTCAAATGCCTATTTAAAGGATGGTGATAGTGAAATGCGTCTTTATTGCACTAATGCTGCAGGCCAGTATGGATGGATCAAACCTTATGAAGATGATACTAAGACCTACACTATGGAAGTTGCTGTCTGTAATTGGAATGACAAAAATTATTTTACAGCTTGTCTCTTATCAATCACTGATTCTAATGGAAATAAGGTGATGAACACCTTAAACTTCAATAGTTAATTATAAGTTGTATATTTAAAGAGAATAAAATCTCAGCCGTAATTTTGTAGTGCACCCCTCTCACTGGACCAAGGAGCAATAGCAATGATGGATGGATTCCATGGAATCCATCCATCGGCGCCGCTCCAAAGCCATAGGAGGGGCTTTTTAGATGAAATTCACATTCGAGCAGAAACTCACGGCAGTGAAGCTGCACAAGGAAAAAGGAACCTACAAATATCCGAAAGGATATGAAGCCAAAAGCAAAAAACAAGTGTACAGATTCTACGTCCAGTTCTGGGAAGCACAGTATGACCGCAACGGCGAGGAAGGAATCAGGCATGAGTTAAATTCGGCCTATTCGCCCGAGAAGAAGCTTTCAATCATCACTCCCGTTCTGATGGGGGAAATTTCTAACAAACAGCAGGCGATAAGATGTGGCGTGAGGCCTTCGTCTATCGTTCTATGGATCAAAAGATATAGGAAAGACGGGCTGGAAGGCTTAAAATCTTGTCATCCAGGGAGGAAGCCCAAGAACATGCCTGTCATCAGCGAAAAGAAAGAAGAGACTGACAAGACCGTCGCGGAAGACAATCAGGAAGACCTTAAAAAGAAAGTTGAGGAGCTGGAACACGAGAACCTGCTTCTCCATGCGGAGCTTGACTACAGAAAAAAATTGGAGGCCTTGGTCGAGAAGAGATGAAAGTTATAGCGTGCGAAAAGGCCGACGCCGTCGTCTTTCTCCTCCAAGGAGAAAAATACAAAGGAAAAGTAAAGCTCGCTGAGCTGCTTTCCATAGCGGGACTCCAGAAGTCGTCCTACGAATACGCCGTAAAGGCCAAGGACAGGAAAAAGCCCGAAAAGCTCGATGATATCCGAATAAAAGACGAAATCAGGGCAATCTGGCTGCGTTCGAAGAAGAGATACGGATACCGCAAGATCGCAATCGAACTCAGAAGCAGATATTCGGAGAACGTCAACCACAAGAAAGTGCTCAGGATGATGCACGGGATGGGCATATATGCGAAGCTCTGCGGACACGACAAATGCTACAGCTCATACAAAGGCAGGGTTGGAAAGATCGCGGAGAACATCCTGCAAAGGGACTTCACAGCGAACGGAAGCCTTCAGAAGGCCGGCACCGACGTCACCGAGTTCAAATGCAGCTGGGGAAAGGCATATCTTTCTCCCGTTATAGACTTCTACAACGACGAGATACTTTCCTATTCGATATCAGAAAGCCCATCCATGAAAATGGTAATGGACATGCTTGACGAGATGCATAGGAGGGAAGAAAAATTTTATCCGTCACAAATTCAGAGAAACGCACTTATTTTGCTTGTTTTTCGTCTCGCGTTTATGCATCAGTCACAGGTTCGCAAGCTTTATTATCAACATTTTCAAACATTAAAGTATTCAATTAAGAACTGAAATTATTCTTGGTGTTTTGACTAGTGCTGTTTCCTTTACAATAATTATGCTTGCTTCTTTTTTGATCTACTCACATGTTCAAGAATCATTTTGATCATCTTTGCTTTTTCGATTTTGATAACGATTGTTTCGGCTTTTCTTTCTATTGAACAAAAGGGTGTTACTATGTTTGTGGGAAAAGAAGTTGGCAAAAGAAGTTATAATGAAAAAGAATGATACAGACTGTTTCATCATTTCAGTATAGAATGACAACACCAAGAATGTGAGTCTGTCCTGCTTGTCAAAAATATCCGATGTCGTTTGCTTTTAGTCCAAAAGGAATTGAAAACAGGTGGAGGCCACCTCCACCTGTTCATTTACGAAGAGTCAGCTTATGCGGACACTGAAACTACTCGGGCGACTTTTACTTTACAAGTTCCATATTTTTTTGCAGTGACATGGATACCGATGAGTTCAAATTTATTTTTCTCGATCACGAGGGTACCGCTAGAAGATAACGCAATTACGGCGTTGCCAACGACATTTCTGACAACCATTGAGAAATTCGTGGTATCAGAAATTGTGATACTGTAGGTCACATCATCGCTGGCTGTAGCATCAAGCCTGATAGTGAATAGTCTTGTTTCGTCTGCGATGAATTTGCATTCTTTTTCTGCAACATAATTATCTAACTTCAAAGAATATCCAGAAGAATGGTTACACTCATAGCATGTGCCGTTACGACTATAGTTGGCATCGTGTTTATGGACACCAGTCACTTCGACTTTTGCAATCGTTTTTCCGCTTTCTATGAGAGTAAAGGTACGACCGACGAAAGCAGGAGTAGAAGTCGGTAAATAGAACTTGACGTTTTCAACTGTTTCTCCGCCAGCAACCATATCTGTTCCGCTAGGGAAGAACATTCTTGCTGTTTTTTCCGAATCGGTATCTTTAAATCTGATATTGGGGAAATATCTTTCATTTTTGCTATCTATCAAAGGTGTGTGTCTTCCGCCTTCATCTTTTGTGAAAACGTAGAGTTTTCCATACAGGAGATCATACTCTTTCAGAGTATCTTTCTTACTGATTGTATAACCTCTTCCGACTTCTTCTTTTTTAACACCAGTAACTAATAATGAAACCTCTTCTCCTACTGTTGCTTTTTCTACTTTTACTCTTTCTTTCTCAATACCAGTAACTGTGATAGACTTACCATTTTCATGGATATAAAGTGAATCGCCTTTATTGAGTGTGCCACGAGCGATTTTTGTTGTAATCATGATATCTTCTCTTCCTGAGAAAGTGAAGATATCACGGATACCGCAATAGAAGTCAGCAGTGTCATAGTTTTTCAATGTGACGTTTTCAATATCCTGAGCATTGAGAGCGTAGTTATCATCATCGATTGATAATGCAGAAGTTGGAATCTCGTTGATACCGGCTAAATCATATGATTTATCGGCAACGATATGAACTTTTCTTGTTGTGTCATCATCAAACTTGACCTCTTGTTCTATGAGTTGAATCTTATCATCGACAAGATTCTCGCCTAATGTCTTTTCAAAGTAGGTGACATCCAATTTGACCTCGTATTGAGCAATCTTCATTTCACCTGTCTTTTCCCCGGCCTCATATTCTGTTGTTTCAGGTAAGGTGACTTTGTATTCATAAACGCCAACAGTACTCGGTGCTACGGCCTCATAGGCTTCTGCTCCTTTTTTCCTGTATTCGACTTTCAATCCGGCTTTATCTTCGCTTACGATGTAATCATTCAATTCATAAGGTCTTGTATTATACACAAATTCAGATTTGGTGACCGTGATTGTTCTCGGCTTCAGAGTAAGAGCGGTATCAGGTACTGTTTTGACTTCGTGGAAGTTACATATTTCACATGTTCTTTCATCGACTCTATCTTGCTGATAAGCGGCAGGTGTCTTGACTGCCCAGGTTCCCTGATGCTCTGCAAAATCCTTTTTCATCGGAGCATGGCCTGTACAAGTTGTCTCATGCCAATGACCAGAGATATCACTCTTCCATTCTGTTCCCCATTCATGGAAACCAGTGCCTTCAATTGTTCTTTCTGTCTCGTATTGGCAAATAGAGCAAACACCTTTTTCGACTTTGTCTTTATGAATGCCGGCTTTTGTCTTTTCCGTCCAGACAAAGGTGTGGTTCGCAAGATTTCTCTTCTCGTTGCAAGAGGAATCAGTACAAGTATTCCAATGCTTTGTTTCGTCTTTGTCCCATGCCGTTGAGAAGGTGTGATTGTGTACAGGCTTCTCTGTCTTCTGTGTTGTTCCAGGTGTGGTGCTTTCTTTCTTTCCACATCCGGTCAACGGGCCTGCTGTCAATAAAGCAAAGACAGCAATTAAAGCGGATATCTTTTTCTTTTTCATATTTCTTTATACTATTTATTTCTGTTTTCCCAATAGTACATTTACCTCCTTGATATTCTGGGAAAATCATGTTCGAAGTCTTATCGTCTTTAGATTTCTCCGACAAGAGTCAGAATGTGATCGATTTTCACAAAGCCATTTTCTGCGGAGAAAACCATTGTCTTTTTATCTTTGCTGATAGTTCCTGCAAATGATTTGAAGAAACCATATTTCGTTGCAGTAATTCCTTTTTTCATATCTTCTTCAGTATCATAGAACAAGAAAGATTGATTGGCAATTTTATAATAGATATCGGTTTCGTAATATTCGGAACCTTCTTCATAACTGAGGCCGAAACACGTTTTTGCAATATCTTTCGTTTCGTCGAAGGCAAATTTGATAGTTGCTGCCTTATTCATGGTAACCAACTCTTCTTCGGTTAATTCTTCCCCCTTTAGGAACTCTTCTTTTTCTTCATCTGTGCATGAAAATGTAACGATTGAATCTGTATGATTGAATGTTTTTCCCTTAATGCTTTCCAATCCCCATTTTGCATAGAGGGTAAAGACTCTGGCTGGCATATAAGAAAAAGTAAAAGGTGTATCATTCAAAGTGGCACCGAAATCATTGCTTTCATACCAGCCGACAAACTCATACCCCGCCTTTGTCGGATTGTCAGGGGCATTGATTGCAGAACCGGCTTCTGTAGTAATACTGTTAACTGCACTGCCTCCTTTACTATCGAAAGTGATAGTGTATTTTGTCTGCTCATTCAGTTTTTCGATGATATCCGTCGTTTCTCTTAAACAAGTAATGCAGACGTACTTCATCAAACCGGTTTCTGTACTTGTCGGCTCCTTAATCACCGATCCGTTGTTCTGGACATGTTTTTCTTTTTCGGTGGTATCTGTATGACCATCCGTCTGACATACATGCCAATGATAGTTTTCATCGCTTTCCCATTTTGCGGAGAAATTATGTTCCTTTTCTCCACAGGAAGTGAATAAAGAGGTTGCCATGAGCGATAAAAGCAGTGTCGTCATAAGCTTTTTGCGTTTCATATGTATTCTCCTTTTTTGCGTATGTCGCATTAAGACCATTTTAACAATAAGAAAAACACGGCAAAAGTGCCATTTGGCACCCCTGACCGTGTTTTTTTGACAAAAATATCTATAAAATCAATATTTTAGGAGATTTTTAGTGCTGAAGTCAGAGAATTTCATCATCTTTGTTCAGGATGACAATGCCGGATTCTCTGGCTTTGACAGCGAGTTGTGTGCGGGAACGGAAGCCGGTCTTCTGAAGCATATCGGCGATATGGTTTTTGATGACGCCGGGTGAAACATTCAATCTTTCTGATATTTCGATATTTGAAAAACCTCCTGTCACATAGCGCAGGACTTCCAACTCTTTTTTCGTAAATTTGGAACTGTCTGTCAATCCAATTTTTACAATGTGTGAAGCGGTAGGGTAAATGATCTCGCCGCTCATGACTTTTTCCATCAGTTCGATGATGGGCTGTTCGTTTGTCTCTTTATACCAGAAACCTTCGATGCCGATCTTTTTTGCTCTTTCGATGTAGGAGCATTCAGGCATCGAGGTGACGATGATGATCTTGATCTTTGGAAATTTCTTTTTGATCTTCTCGGCTTCATCAAGCCCGTTCTCTCCGCCTTCTGTGATGACATCCATCAGGATGAGATTGATCGGTCTTGATAGGCAGTAGACTTCTGTGAAAGCGGCGGAAGCGATGCTTCCTGCCAAAGTGAAATGGGAAGAAGTTTCAATGAAGTGTTCGAATAACTGTCTTGGCATGGCCTGGTCTTCAACGACAAGCACTTTGTATTTTTCATCTGTCACGGGTGGGATCTCCTTTCTCTATGGTGATATTCATTTCAAAACGTGGCGAACTATTGATCTTCATACTTCCGCCCTCTCTTTCGATGAGAGAACGAAGTGAGGATAATCCGCCCGCTTCTTTGATTTCTTCTTTAGGCTGTTCTCCATTGTTGGTGATCTGAATATCTAAGAATCTTTGCCGTTCTTTGAAAGAAACATAGACTTGATTTCCTTTAGCGTGTTTGATGGTGTTTGTCATGCATTCGATGACTGCTTTTATCGTGAGTTTTTTTGCTTTTCTGCTCTCTGGTCTATTTCCGCTGAAATGGATTTGGATACCGATAGCCTGAGCTGCTTTGAACAGTTCGTCATAGCTGTCATTGCTTTCATTTTCTTTCATACTTTCAAAGGCGATGATCGTATTCTTCCAAGCAGTCAGCAGCTTTTCTTCTTTCGTTATATTTTTGTTAAAGGACTGACGCGAAAGAATCAATAGATTGCCTAATTTGTCATGGATGTTCATCTTAGCAACCAAGGTCTCTTTCTCGATGGTCATTTCCTCGATGTTTTCTCCGTATTGTTTCATTCTTTTATTGAAAGTAGAGAGCTCTTTGTTTTTTTCGCTCAGTTCCATGGAGAGCTGATGATTTCTTGTGATATCACTTGCAATTATCTCATAAATGCATTTATCGGATAGCTGATGTTCGATTTGTTTGAAAGAGTAGACCTGATTATCAAGAGAAATTATATATTCTTCGTCCTTCTGATTTGCATCGCTCATTCCTCTTATATTTTTATCGGCGAGAATGCTGATGAACTTCTTTCCGTTCAACAGGCACTCTCCCGTGATTTTGATGGATAGGTCATTCATCTTGCGGTTGACCAGTCTTGTGACGCCACTTTCTTCATAAAAGCAGATTCCGGAAGGAAGATCATCAAAGGCTTCTTTGATGCTCATCTTTGATAATGTATTCTTTCTGTTCTGAATGAGGAGGATAATGATGAACAAATTCAAAAGGGTAAATAAAGACCATAATGTGAAGTCGACTGAAATGGGAATTGAAGCGGCAAAAGAGGATAAGCATCCTAGTTTTGAAATGTCTTTCTCATCCAAATAGGTAAGACATCCGATAAGGAGAATGCTATAGAAGAAGACGATGACGCTTTCTGTCAGGATGAAAAGGATTTTTTGTTTATGTCGATGGCTTAAAAAGATGTTGCATAGAGAAAAGATAATGAGAGAAAAGTAGAGGATAGGAAGAAGCATTTGGATAGCATAGGGTGAAGAAATGTAATTCATTTTGTTTCTCCTCCCTTAATCGGAAAAGTGAGAACGGTATAGAAAAGATCATCTTCTTTAAAAGAAGTCAGCGTCAGGCGATATTGTTTCATCTTTTCTTTTTCAAATCCATATGGCGATACAAGAGAAACATCAGAGATGATGCGAAGGGATAGTTCATTTTCAAAAGAGTCAATTCGCAATATCAATTCATGAAGTGAATCAAAAGTTGTTTTGAGATAGTATTCAAAGAATTCCTAAAGGAGAATGCATAGATCTCCGTTATATTCTCCTTTTCCATTATTGATAAGGGAAGCCAAGATACCACATTCGTTAAGATAGACGAGGGATTCATTGATGGATAAGACAATCTCCTGAATGTTGATGAGCTCATGTTGATTATGAAGGATTTCCAAATTGCTTCTTCTCTTGATATAAGTGAGATAGACGCATGCTTTCTTCATATTGTTCAAGCAGTTCTCGGATTCTTTATCTGTTTTTTCAAGCAGCTCTTTTAACTGATTCAGGTCTTCTTTGACAATAGCGAAGATATTGTCATAAAGCTGGTTTTTCTTCTCTATCTTTGCTTTCTGTTCTTTGAGTTCGTTTTCATAGGCGATGAGTTCTTTTTCTTCTGACAGCAATTCATTCTTGCTTGATAATTCATGGACCATTTCAATAATAGAAGAAAGGTCTTCGATATAAAAGATATGACCGCCTGATATGTTCTAATTCGATAAACGGATATTCTTACTGAGGAGAAGGGAGCCTTTTGTCATGCTCTCTTCATATTGTGCTTTTGTGATATCTATGTCATCAAGGTGATTGGTGACAGGATTCAGTTTTTTGTCCGTGATGACAAAAGGCATCGAAGATATCTTCGAATAAGTGAGATAGTTATCATTGGAAGGAATCAAATCGATTCGGATGCATGTCTCAATCAGAAGAATAAAAGAAAAAGACAATAATTCCGGTATCTTATAGGACTGTGTAGCAAAGATGAAACATAGTGTGCAGGCTATTGTAGTGATTAGAAAGACAAGGAGCGGAATCCAGATTTTTCTTTTGCAGACGGAAATACTGCACTTTAGAATCAAAGTGACAAGTGAAAGGAAAGTCATGATGATGATCCATGCAATCGCTAGATAAAAGATGATTCGATGTGTATATTCCGCAACGGAATTTTCCTCTGTCGCTTTGAAAGCAAAGGCCAGCTGATGAAAATCGTTTGTCAGGATAAGAAGGATAAGAACAAAGGCCGGAATCAAGATGAGATAGATCAGTTTGGACAAGTTTTCTTTTTTCTTTCTTGTCAGTTCCATCATGGCGATAAGAGAGATAGGAGGAACAAGACACTGAGGAATATAATACATGTACCATAAATACCTGGAGATTGTATCTTTTCTTGAAAAGACGTTATATTTGATGAAACGAATAAAAAGCCAGAAGAAAAGCAGGACGGCGATGATGACTAGTTTTCTTCTGATTCCTTTTTGTATGATCCTTTGTCGGATTGATTTTCCCCAGATGAAGATCAGGATGAGAAAGATGGTATTGGCCAGATAGGAAAAGGTCTGTGCATAAAAAGGGGGAAGACTGATATCGTAGTATTGGAGAAATCCCGCAAGCACAATGAAAAACATGAAAATAGCAGTTTCGATTGTTTTTCGACTTGCTTTTGTTGGCATACCTTTCTCCCTTGAACTGAGTTTATTCTATAACACATGGTCCATTCTTTTCAATTATGGTTTGTTTTATTATTAAACAATATCTTATCGATATCTTACCAAAGTGTCGGTAACAACATCGCTATATTGATAGACTCCGTTGCAGCAATGCAAAATATACCCAGCCATTTTAGAAAGATGTATAGCTTGGTAAAAACACAGGGTATTTCAAAATCCGATTTTTATGATTTCCTCGATAAGCTAGGTACTCGCTTTTTCTTATGCTTAGCTAGGATATTCCTTCCACTCTCACACATAGGAACAACC
>ERZ1034949.26-NODE-26-length-88194-cov-33.578484_pt1 | contig 88194 bp, 89 predicted proteins | sample MGYA00520590_ERZ1034949 | MGnify/ENA primary metagenome ERZ1034949 (study PRJEB33766, sample SAMN09781752) | gut metagenome | biome: gut microbiome | host: Homo sapiens | place: Madagascar | study: EMG produced TPA metagenomics assembly of the PRJNA485056 data set...
AACGAAACAAATAACTGTAAAAGGCTAGAAGGTTCCGGAAATCCAAAGTATAATTCTTTAAGTTGAACCGTTAAAACATAGTGATTATGGCAAAAGTAATAGACGAAAACATTCAGCGTCAGCTGGATAAGAAGATTAGTTTCTTCGTGAAATACTATCCTGCTCGCATTCAGAACGTCGGTGAGGATGCCAAGGCTGCAAGGCAGTTGGTATGGGCTTTCAAAGATTCTCGTGATTCTGCTTATGAGGAAGTAGCTCAGATGACTGCCAAGCACTTGAAAGAGGAATATGGCGAGAAAGTAAAAAGTATGGTTTTGGTTTGTGTTCCGACGAGTAAGAAGGAGAATTACCAAAGCAGATACATGATGTTCTGTAATAGAGTCAGTGAACTTACCGGCATAGGCAATGGCTTTTCTCATGTGTGCGTGCTTCAAGACCGATTGGATGTTCATAACCATCGAAGAGGTAAGAAAAAGACGGAACGCCAAGCGCAACTTATTGACTTGGACACTTACTATTTCAAGGACAAGGAGATATGTGTGTTTGATGATGTTGTCACCACAGGCAAAAGCTATGCGGATTTTGCTAACAAATTGGAGGATAGCGGAGCACACGTTTTGGGTGGTATGTTCTTAGGTAAAACTTATTATAGATATAATAGACAATGATTGAAAAGTATGAAAAACGGTGTTCCGTAGCATTTACGGGACACCGATTCATCTCTTCTGGTAGAGTGGAAGAGGTGAGGGAGAGTGTTAACAATGAGATTCGCTTGCTTTATTTCAAGGGATTTCGTAATTTCTTTTGTGGAATGGCTCTAGGCTTTGATATGCTTGCTGCTGAAGAGGTGCTGAAACTGAAGGAGGAACTTCCAGGCATCCTTCTTGTTGCCACTGTTCCATATCGGGAACAAAATGAAAGATGGGGTGCCAATCAGAAAAAACGTTATCTGAAGATTTTGGAGAAAGTGGATGATGTTGTTGTGTTGAGTGAATATTATTACAATGGTTGTTTCCTCAAACGCAATGATTTCATGTTGAACCACGTTGCGGCTTTGCTTGCATACTTTGATGGAATGCCAAAGGGAGGAACTTTTTATACTGTAAGGAATGCAAAGCGGTTGCGCTTGCAAATTTGCAACCTGTTTTGATGGTTGCCTTTTGGATAGGTATTGCTAAAAAGGTAATGCCTATCCTTTATATCTAACTTGTTGATGTAATTGGATAATTCTTTTATATTCTCATTTGCCTATTATGTGAGATGGCGTATCTGTGTCTTTTTGTGGGGGTGAATATGCCATATAGTTGTTATTTGGAATATTATTGTTTTCTTTTTGTTCCTATAGTCTATAGGTGGGTAGAAAAAGAATATGTTAAATAAAAAGGTATATCGTGTTTATGCAGCCGTTTCTATCTAATTTATATACTTTTGCGATGAAATTTTCAATTAAAACAATGATTTATGAAATTTAAAAAGGTATTATTATTAGCGTTGCTTTGTTCCTCTGTCCTGGTGGGGTGCGAGGAACATCCTTCTTTCAAGACTTCCGTAGATGCTGTGGAAGGTTGCAAGAAGGAGCTAGCAGAGTTGAAGGAAATGGATGATGTATCTGTGGAGAATCTAGCAAAAGCTACCTCTGTATGGCTGGAAATACAAGATTCGGCTTATAGTGTATTCTCTCGTGACACTACCATCAATCTAAGAAGCCCTGTTGCCATGGCTTACTTTGTTGTGTCGGATTCTATACGTGGAGAACTCAAAAGACTGGCGTTTGCCAATCCTCGTTCTCTTCGTGATGTCATGTATCTTAAATTGAATACGGCAACGGCAAGAAAGAAGATAGAAAAGTCCGATGTGTATAAGGAGGCATTGGATTTCTATGACAAGCTCGATAAGCAAGATACTTATCCAAACTTGACAAAGACACTTATTGTGTATTCGGCTTTGTTGCATAATGCCAAGCCTTTCAAGCATGAAAGTGAACTTCTTGGATTCATCTCTGAAGAAGATAGATGCTTTCGTTCTTTGATGAAGTTTTTGAGTCAGGTTTCTAATGAGCAACTGCAGCAGCTTACTGATGCTACTGCTAGCATCTTCGATGGATTGTATTCTTCAGTCGGCAGAAAAGTTGATGATGTCAATGATCGTACAATGCTTTATCTTACCATGCGTTTCAATCGCCGCATCGTTCAAAATGCCTTGGCTTGCAAGCAAGATGTGGAGAATGGAAAGAAGCTTAGTCATCTCCAGAGGGCTAACTACAGATGGATGCTCATTCAGCCGTTCATGGCTATTGATGACTATTCTACTGCTGCGCTAACAAGTAAGCAAAAGGAGGAACTTCTTGACATGTCAAATGAACTTCCTATGTTGCTGAACAAATTGGAGTTGGAAAAGCAGACTAAGGAGGAAGAAGATAAATTTACAAAAGTCCTTTCCGAATATTTCTTGAAATCGTATTTGTCAACATCTTTATAATAATAAAAACATGAACGAACTTATAGACTATACTCTCATCGAGAATGAGATTTTGAAAGATTCAATCTCTGATTTCCTCTCGGAAATTAGAGAAAAATCACCTAAATACTTCAATTCCCTTGGTGTGAAAACAGTATTGCACCGTGGCTATGCAGAAGTGTTTGTACTATTGAACAAGCAAGTGATGATGGAACATTTGGTGGATGAGCTGGCTAATGTGTTGGGCATCCATGTTCTGTATGCCGTCCGAGATAATAAAGGGCAGACATATAAGGCTGTGGCTTATTCCGTTCCTGTGGAAAACAAAATGTATGTCATTCATCTGGCTTCACAACAACATGGTGTCATAGAAAACATGACGGTCAACTTCTATGATAGCTTGGAGATCATGTACAAGCAGGTTTGTAAGGAATTTACCAACATGCCGAAGTTTGATATGTTTATCCTTGAAAAGGAAAAGTACTCGGATGTCATAAACAGTTTCTATTAAAAAGTGCTGAGGTATGTTTGCAATAACATTGAAGGTGATATTGGCTTTTGTGCTCACGGCCATTCCTTTTGCTTTTCATCTCTGGGTGAAGCCGAGACAAGCGTCCTCTACCAAGTGGGGGAACTTATACTCCGTGCTTTCTGCTATTTATGAAAGGATGAAACATAGTGACAATGCAAGAAAGTTCTTTACACGTGTTTTCTTGATAGTCCTCCTGTTTGTTCAGTACGTGGATTTTGAAGCAGCGAACGCTGCCAATCTTCTTAGTAATGAATTAGCTCAGGGAAGAGTAACGATGACAGGTCAGATTGTAAATGTAGCTGACCTGTCGTTGCTAGACAATATGTTTGATAGTGGGGAAGAGATAGCTGATTATTTCTATCCATTCCAAACACCAATTTTCCTTTCTGTGGGGTGCTTGATGGTAGTTAGTCTGATGTTCTATTATCGGATTTCGGATAAGGTTCTATCCTTTCTGCATGGCAACAATATGGTATTTTCTCTAGTAGCACAAACTGTCATTTTTGTCATGGCTGGCCATTGTGGACAATACTTGTGCGCAGCGGAAACTGTGTTCATCATATTGATGGCTGCTGCCGTTTATCCAGATAAAACAGGCGAGGGAGTGCCAGGAGGAAGAAAAGGAATAGAGTATTCAAAAAAGGAAGAATTGTTTTGGAAAAACGCAGAGAGAAAAGCTGCTTAGTTTTCTAACAATGGAAAAGATTGTGAAGGTATTGCACTTCACAGATTTTCCATATAAAATATGATGTAAAAAATAGTTATGAATGACAATAAAAAAGTACAAGGTATAGATAGCAAGATATGGGAATTGTCTGATGAGATAGTTCTTCCGATTAATGTTTTCATCTATCTGGCCAATGACAGGGCTTACAACAACCCACAGCGTCTTTCAAAGATTCAAGCCTTTGTGGATTTGGTGGATCATTATCTGGATTCTCTTCAGAATGAGCAGGACGCTGCACTTAATATAGCAAAACTGTCAAGGCGTTGGAATTGGACACGCCCAACGGTTATAGCTTATGTCAATAACCTCAAAGCAATGAATGCTTTTGAAGTGAAGGACTCGAAGGAAGGAAAGAACGTTTCGATTAATCCGAATATTCTTTCTTCTCCAAGGTGGGGCAAAGCATCCGGTGGCAGAGAAAGCGGAGACTCCCTACAGTCTCGACCAACCCAGCCACATCTCTCTTCCGATGAAACGGTAGAAAACTCTGTGACAGAAAAATAAAAATATTCACATAGAAAGGATTCTTTACAAATGCGCTTGCGCATGGGCGGATTTTTTTCTCTGCTCTAGTAGCCTAATACGGAGTTTCTGCAAAACTCACTGTAACCCCCAAAAATGAAAAGTAATTCATTTTGACATTCGTGCGGCAAGCCGTGGGGATTATTAGGCTCAGGGACTTCTTCCCTAAGAACCCTTCTTTAAAGCAAATAACATATGGCAGGAGCAAAAAATGTAATAGACATGAGACCGGGAAAGGGCTTTACCACTTCCCAAAGTAATGAACACCTCAGAGTTTTCTCTGATAAGGATAGAGCTAAAAAGGCTCAGTGGAATTATGACCCTTCTCGTGAACACCTTAACTTTGAGATTGGGAAAGGTGGGGTTGTTATGAAAGTCAACAAGATGAAATCAATACCCCAGAGGATTGCAGAGAACTTGGAGGCTCGTGGAATAAAAGACCCAAACTTGTCTTTGATAAATCAAGGCAAAAGGCCTTACTTTAAGACTGTTGCTAATTTTATTCTGGGAGGAAACCGAGAGGTCATGCGCAACTTGGCGTTTGGAAACCAAAATGTAAATTGGGAGCAAGGAGCTGACAATACCCAGTTGAAACGTATGCCTGAGATTGAGAATTGGGCGAAAGATGCTTATCGATTTATGTGTAAAAAATATGGTGAAAAAAACATAGCTGCTTTTGTAGTGCATCTTGACGAGGCTAACCCACATATTCATTGTACTGTTTTGCCTATTACTCCAAAGGAAAAGTTTTCTTTCTTGGGGGTATTCCTTGATGGACATGATGACAAGGAGGCATTGTCTAGACACATGACTAATCTTCATACCGAGTTTGCCGATGAGGTTGGAATAAAGTATGGATTGGAACGTGGTGACAGCATCAAAGAAACAGGTGCCGAACATCGCACGACCGAAGAGTACCGTGAGCGACTTTGGAAGGAAGCACAGCAAAAAGAAGCTGAGGTAGAGGAAAACAACAAGACCATCGAAGGTAATAAAAAAACTATCGATACCCAGAACAATATCATGGATTCCCAAAGCCGAGAAATCAAACATGCGGCAGCTCGTTTGAAGGCCTTGCAGACTATGATTAAGAATCTTCAAACCCATAAGTTGGATTTGGAAGGTGAGGTGAAAAAGTTGGAGCGTGACTTGGAAAGCGGTAAGATTACTAAAGAAGAGGCAGACCGTAAACTTGCACAAATCAACGCTGATATTGAAAAGACAAAAGAAAAAATTGCTGACAAAATAGAAAAGTTGAAAATCGCCCAACGTCAACTAGACATTATCGAAGAAAAGAAGAATAACTTTGAGGCGAAGGCTGCTATGGCAGAAGAGAAAGCGACGGAAGCTGAAAAGAAATATAATGAAGTGAAGGCAAAAATAGACAAGGAAACTCCTGCTCTCAACAAACAGGTGATGCGTGAGATGCAAGCTCTGGGTTACCACCTAGGTGCCATCGATACTCAAAATAGATTGGAAAAGTATAATGAGTTCAAGGCTCAATTACCTGATGAACAGCGTGAGTTCTTGGACAGTACTGTTGGCAAAATATGGGATGGTTCCTTTATGGAACAAATTGCCGAGAATACATCTGCTGTTTGCTCTGTCGCTACTGCTCTCTTCATGGGGTACCTCGATAGTGCAACGACCATTGCTGCTAGTCATGGTGGAGGCGGAAGTCCTGGCAGTGGTTGGGGTAAAAAGGATGACGAGGATGACCTCGCTTTCCGTCGCAGATGCTTTGGAATGGCTATGCACATGATGAGGTCTGGAAACAAGCAGCAGCGAAAACGTTGATGCGGTTCTTATGGAAGAATATAGAGATATACTTATATAAAGGTATGGTTATAGGAATCTTTCTTTATTTTGTTATTACCTTATATTCTTCTATAATACTATATGCATATAATGCAATAATTATAGATTTGTATGTTTATATGCTTATATCTTTATTGTTTTATATAAAGTATTGTAATAAAGTAGAATAGGAAAGTAAAACTTATATACATTAACGGATAAGATGGCGTGATGGAAATATGAGATATTTTACATCCAAATTAAAAAGATTGCATGGTGTCAAATTATATAGTTAGAATAATGTAACAATGAAGGAACATAAGTAGGCGAAAAGTTCAAGTTCCAAGGTATGACCTTGGTGGCGGTTGAGACAAAGAAGCCAACCTGTACCGGCTGTTTCTTTGAGGGTAAAATCTTGGAAACTTTAAGATGTGCATCTTGTGAGCGTTCAGACCACAAGAATGTAATCTTCAAGAAAATTGAGGGGTAGAAACTGCAAATAGTAAGTCTTTCTTTCTCTAGTTTAGAAAAAATGTTGTACCTTTGCGGTGCATCAAAAAGAAGATAGTATGGATAAAAATATGTTTTTTAATACAATACAGGAATATAAAGAACTGGGCATGTCTAATCTCATAGATTATGACAAGTTCTATTTATATTCCATCGTAACTCATTCCACCGCCATAGAAGGATCTACTATGACAGAGGTGGAGAACCAAGTGTTGTTGAAGAGGGCTTGGCAGCCAGGGGAAAGAGCATGGAAGAACTTAATATGAATCTCAAAGAGGAAATCAAAAACTATAATTTGTCTCTAGGGGATGATTCTATGGAAGAGACTGTTTCACAACATATGCATAGATAAAATGAAAGCATTGTTTCCTATAAAAAAGGAGTATGTCAAGAAAATCTTTGATGGCTCCAAGGCGTATGAATATAGAAAGTCCTTTTGCTCTTTGGAAGTAGATACTATTGTTATCTACGAATCAAGGGGAAAGGGACTTGTTGTTGGTGAGTTTGAGATAGCGGATAGGTTATGTGATACTCCAAGAAATATATGGGAAAGAACAAAGGGGTATGCTGGCATATCGGAAAGTGACTTCTTTTCATATTTCGAAGGGAGAGACAAGGCTTGTGCTTATGTTGTCGGGAATGTCAATGTGTTCTTGAAGCCCAAAACTCTCCAAGACTATGGAATTAATGTCGTGCCTCAGAATTTTTGTTATATCAGATAAACTTAAATTAAAAAAAGTTATAGAATGAGCGGAATGTTATATTCATATAACTTTATTTTGTATCTTTGTTGCGTATATATAACATTATAAGCAATGACAAAGTTTACAAAAGCAAATTGGATGACCAGACAACTGGCGGAGAATCTTTGTGTAATGGGTGAGCAACTTAAAATGGCGAGAATGAGGAGAAACTTGACCATGGAAATTGTAGCAGCAAGAGCACAATGTAGTCGCCAAACTTTGGCAAGATTGGAAAGTGGCTCACCTGAAGTTTCAGTAGGGGTATTGGCACGTGTTTTGAATGCACTGCAGATGCCTGATGAGTTGTTGCTCATTGCTAAGAACGATGAGATGGGAAAGGTCATACAAGATATTGATCTAAAGAATAAAAAACGTGTAACAGGAAAATGACAATGGAAAAAATTAAGGTTGTTGCCGACTTTGATTGGCTTGAAAATGAGGAAACTATAGGACTTCTTGGGCATGAATCTCAGAGGGGGACAGATGTATATACCTTTGAGCATGATAAGGACTGGTTGAAAAGACATCCTTCTTTAAATCTAGGAAAGGAGCTGCAATCTTTTCCTGGGGTTCAATATAATCCTACAAGAAACAGGATATTTGGAACATTCTCTGATGCACTGCCTGACAGATGGGGACGAAGACTTATTGATTTGAGAATCCACCAGGAAATGAAAGACTCTGGAGAACGCAGGGTAAATATTTCTGATTGGGACTACTTGAAAGGAGTGGAGGATTCCTTAAGAATGGGTGCTTTTCGTTTCAAGGACATAGCTACAGATGCTTACATAAGTTATAATAAGTCATATTCAATTCCACCAATTTTGTTCTTGGATGAACTGTTGGAGGCTGCAGGTCAGATAGAGAAGAGTGAGTTGAACAGAATGGAACCTGAATCAAGATGGATTCAGCGAATATTCCAACCAGGTTCTTCTATGGGAGGAGCTAGACCTAAGGCTTGTGTGAAGGAAGGTGAAGATTTATATGTTGCGAAATTTCCTTCTGTAGGGGATGAGATAAACATTTCACGTTGGGAATATTTTGCTCATTCTATGGCTAAGGATTGTGGTATAAACGCTGCGGAGTGCAGAGTGGTTTCAAGCAAGGATAGTCGTGATGTCCTTTTGTCTAAAAGGTTTGACAGAACAGAGAATGGAAAGAGAATACATATGGCATCTTCTCTTACATTGTTGGGATTGAACGATGGTGATGGGGAAAGTACAGGAAAGGGGTATCTTGATATTGTGGATTTTATTGTGGCCAATGGAAGTGTTGATATGGAAAAAGAATTGGAGGAACTGTATCGCCGTGTGGCGTTCAATATTTGCATAGGCAATACTGATGACCATTTCAGAAATCATGCTTTTCTTTTGAAAAAGGATGGATGGCACCTGTCGCCAGCTTATGATATGAACCCTACCAACAAATATTACCATTCCTTGCTAATCGATGGTTATACCAATGAATCTAGCTTGGATGTACTTTATGAAGCCCATGAAAGCTATATGTTGGATGAGACAACTGCTAGAGGAATTATTAAGGATGTTACTCGCAATATGAGATATTGGGAGAGCATGGCTTTGAGATGCGGTTTGTCAAGAAGTGACCTAAAAGTTTTTCAAGAACGTATAGAAGAAGGGATGGAATGGAAATGTGGTTCTACACTACATAGATAGAATAAGTGAGTGTGTCATAAGTCCATGACACACAAAAAGCCGTATTGAGGTGCTACCCTAACACGGCTTAATCTTTGTGATTTCTCACCAAAATGCTTTTTTACATTTCCGATTCTTCGATAATTCGTTTGGTTTCGTGCTCGTAGGCGAGGCGTGAATAGCTCTCGCCCTGGCACAATGGGCAGCTGCACGGTGTGCCAGTGGTCTTGTACACTTGCGCCCAGTGGCTCTTTATTAACTGTGTCCAATGTGGATGTTGCACATATGTGCCATCGTCCAACATAAAACCGCGGAAGCCATCGGCACGCTTAACGATTCTCGACTTAAGCAAACGATACTGTTGCTTTCTTCTCCATAACTTGTTTCTTTCTTCCATCGTCTCTTTCGATTAAAATTATCTTCTGCGATGATAAAAGAATAAAGTTATAGTTTGTGTCCATATCTAAATGTATTTTAGTTCGTTATTTATTTTTGTCCTATTCTGTAAACCTTTCTCATGTGTGCGTCAATAAATCCGCATGACGCAACAAGCGGCAAAACCTTTGCTTCGTCCTCTGCCGTGAGATGTCCAACACGCTCGGCTCTCACCGCCACGCTCTTTTTCGCCTTCATTGGAAACAACTGTGCACAATCCAAGCGGCTGTCTTTTGTCAACACGCCTTTGTAGTCTTCGGCTTTTAAAATGTACTGAAAGCGTTGCATGGCTGGAACGTTACGGTAAAAATCCAAGTCGGAGTTTATTAGGCAAAGCCCTATGGCATCGCCCTTAGAGTTTTTGCCAACGATTACAAAGTATTTCAGTCTGTCATCGTAACCTTTGTTAAGTACCAAACCATCGCTTCTGTCCATGTTCTGATAGACAATATCGCCCACGTTGAGGTCAGCACCCGACTTTATTCGCCTGTCTTCCTGCATCTCGGTTTTAAGTGCCGCCAATGCCCCTTTGACATCATCTATCAACATTCCATCGATTCCTTAATAATCTGCACTTGGCGAATGTGGTTTACCATCGCATCCGTCGCACCGCCGGCACGTGCTATGTCAATAAGCGTAAGCACATCTTTCTGTGGATCGTCTTTCATTCGCTCGCACACTGCTTTGTAGGCATCGTCGTGCGACATCTCCGAAAGTCGTTTTGAGTCAACGTTGCCGTACTTGGCTATCGTCTTGTCCAATTCCTCTTTTTCCATATCGGCTATATAGTCCATATCTGGTGCCGCCGTGGCATAAACATTTTGGTTCTCGTCCACTCGAATAGAAGAAGTGAAGCCTTTGAGGTCTGCCGATTCGTCACCGTTCTCCGCCATCTTCACCACCTTGTAGGTGAGCGACGGAACAGGCCCTAACTGACGTGCCTTAAAAGTGTCCTCGGCAATCGTCAAACCGTAGGTCGCCAAATACTCACGTTGTGCAAAATACATGATTTTAAACAGCTTGATATAGTCCAAACCTTCCTTGAAGTGCTGCAATATATACAACACAACCGCTTCTATCTTGTTTATCTGCTCCTGTGATTTCATATTGTTATAACGTTATATTCCGCTGCAAAAGTACGACAAATAATTCTAATCTCCAAACTTTTATGAGTTTTTATGGCTTACAAACAAAAAACTCCCGATTCTTGCGAACCAGGAGCGTTGAACCTTATATTATAGCCAACAGATTATATCATCGGAAAAAATAATCTGAGCCTCTTTGCACATAGAAGGATTACCATTCTTTTGGCACGCTTTCAATAGGGCACTTCCATACAAATGTCCTTCTTGCAAGATGATATTTGCCACACTTTCTTTGGATAACATAAGATATTTCTTACGATAAGTAACGATTGCATTCGTCTTTTTTTCTTGTGCAACGTCACGATAATCAGTGGAACGCATTTCTTTAATACCACCAGAATATTCATTTTCTCTAAATCTTGTTTCCATAAAGCTGCTAGTCTGTAAATATTATTTTTTAATTTCTATGAAAGGAACTGCCTTTTCTAAATCATCACGAGTTTCATAGCGATATATTCCTATCTGTTGAACACTAAAATGACTCAAATCAATTTTTTGGTCGTCGTATAAGTTCTCATTGCCTTTTATTAGGAAAACTGTTCCAAAATGACCGCTACCAAAGTCATTGCATTTAGCCAAAGCTATACTGTCATCCAAAACTTGAAAAACCTCTATTTCTTTCATGGGTATAAAATCTTTTGGTTTTTCAAAGAAGGTGATGTCTGAACTTTCTTGATAGTAATAATTGTTATAACAAATAGCAATTATAACTGTTAGGAATATACCAGTGATGAGACCTAAGAAAAAAATATATAAATCATACTTCTTCATACTCTTTCTATTTTTTATTTGTTTTACTTTCTTTTTTGCATTCTGTTTGAATATGCTTTATCATATCGTCAACTTCTTGATTGATTCTACTGAAGTTTTGTGAGAGCATTCGCTCCTTGGCATCAGGAGATTCAAAGACATAGAACTTTGGAAGAGGATAGTTAGCGTAGTCGGCTTCCTCTTTCTTTATCTCGTCCATGTCGAAGTTGGTCTTGCAGAAGAACTTGGAAGTCTTGAACTCCTCAGCTTTCTGGATATCCATGGCCCCCTTTCTACCTGTCTTTGTAACAGTGAAGTCTCTTGCTGTCTGACCACAAATCCATCCTGATGCCATATCCGAAATTTTGGAGGCAGGAACCAGGCTGTCCATATTCTCATTAAGATTGATGGATGTTCTGTCTCGGTCAATGGTGATACCTTTCTTCAACTGTACCACCTTTCCGAAAATATCTCCAGAAAGCCAGTCCAAGGTATCTTTACTTCTCGCAGAACCACTGATTACGTTACCTACGGTAGTGATAATCTTATCCTTTCCAACCTTGCTATAGTCTGCTTCAAGCTGTGGAAGTTCCTGGAAACCTAATGTCACTGCCACCTTGTTGCTTCGGGCGGTTCCTATCAGACGGTCTATCTTATGGAAATATAAGGTAGGCAACTCATCTACGATGATACTAACAGGAACATTCTTGCCCTGTCCACTGTTCACTCGTGTTACAAGACGGTTCAGAATCAATGCGTTCAATGCTCCCACGATGGATTCCATTTCTGGGTCATTGGCTATGAGAAGGTAGCTTGGACTCTTAGGGTCTGATACTTTTAGATCAAAATCATCGCCGCTGAATACCCAATAGCTTTCTTTTGTGGCCAATCGAGAGATTTGAACTCGAAGTGTACCAATCATACCTTCCAACTGTTCCATGGCCTTGTTCTCAAAGGCTGTTTGGAACGGACCAAGAAGTGGTGCCACCTCTGTATCTGTATTCAACACCTCAAAGATTTCCTTGTAGTCGTGGTTGAGGAAGGATAGGACATGAGGCATGTCGGAGTATTGCCCTTTCCAATAGGCTGGCTCCACAAGTTTGTCTGCTTGTCCCAGACATCCTTTTGCATAAACCCTACCTGTGAGTCGTTGATGGAATGTTCCTTCAACTTGCTCGTATTGGGCATCGAGGACATTTCCGTCTTTGTCATAAGGCACTTTGTTGTAGTTCACAAAGAAGTAAATGCAAGCGGCGAGGAAGTTGGTTGCAGACTTCTGGAAGAAGTCATCACTACCACCACCTCCCTTTTGACCTTTTTGCAAGGATTCTACCAAAGTCTCAGCAGTTTCCATAGCTGCAGCCAAGTTACTGATGTACTTTTGCTGAATAGGGTTTACTCTTCTGGAATACTCTACATTGACGAAGTTAATAATGTTGAACTTACAGTTTGCAGGAGTGTTTCCGGCAGCTTGGTTCTTCCTGTAATGGTAATAGAGCTTGGTTGCTAGGGTAGGGAACTTGTAGTCATATACTACCATGGCAAAACCTTTTTTGGAGTGTTGTCTTATATATGGCTCTATCACTGAGAAAGTCTTACCACTACCTGGTGTACCTACCACCCATGTTCCTCTGAAGGGATTGATGATGTTTATCCATCCATGGCGAAACTTGCCTCGATAGTAGTAGCGCATAGGTATGTTTACGGAATACTTGTTCTCCACCAACTCTTCTGCTTGCTCGAAACTCTCGTTCTCAAAATTGAAGCGGTCTTTCAACATGCCATCCCTGAAGTATTTGGAAACATTGTCAAGAGCGACATGGATGAGTACTGTTCCTATGATGGATGCTGTCATGTAGAACCAAATGTTTGTTTTGAGAATCCAAATTCTACTATGCCAGTCCCAGTTGTATAAGAATACAGATAGAGTAACAAGTAACAATCCTATGGATATTGGCCAAAAGACCATCTTTCTGGCATCAAACTCCAACTGTTTCTTGTTCTTTGTTCCTATACAGGTGATGATGACCAACATTACGGTCACCAGTTTACTGAAAGGCAAATACTGATATACAGACATTCTGTGAAGACGAGAATGAATGTCTGTAATGAGACCTCCCAAGAAATCCAAAGCGGATGGATCGAGGGCATACATGAAAAACTCTAGCACCAATGATACGTAGATGGCTACTCGAAATAGGGTGTAGAGACCTTGAAGTTCTTTCGATTCTTCCATTATTTTATTTTTATTTCTAATTCATTACGCCACGAGCCTTTCTTGCCCATCTCTTTTGGCATTCTGTGCTGATGGTGTACATGCTCTTTGGTTTATAATATTTTCCTCTCAGTTCATACCATGAATCCATAAGGGTTGTATAGCGCAAGAGGCGATTCAGCTTTCTTATCTTATAATTCATGCTCTGAAGGCTTTTTCTGACTCTGCTAATGCAGTCAATTCTTTCTTTTTCCGTCATCTTGCTGTTCTTGTCCTCGTCCTTGCTGATAGGAAGAAGCTTTTCTACATCTGCAGCTATCTGGATGCCGTTGTCTATGATGTCGCTGTAGATATGGCTTCTTGATTTTGACAAGGCAACGGCAAGGGTGTTAGCTGGACAAGAGAACGTAAAGGATTTCAATTCCTTGATGTTCTTTACTGCGTGGTCAACCTCAAAATAGATGGCGTATATCTCTGCTGCTATAGTGAGAATATCATCGAAGCTTGTCAGATATTTGTTGAACTGATTTTGAAAATTATTAATCTTGTCCACCTCTTCCTTGGACATGATATGTTCACCTCCGTTCAAAGTCAAAACAGCATCTTGTGCAACTAAGGCTTTGGTTGCAGTCTTGGCATACAGTTTGAACATTCCTGCTCTCACTGGATCCGGTCCATTTTGGGAATGGGCTGGATGGGGGAACATAAGAATAGCAATGACTGCTAATATTAGAATATTACTTTTCTTCATGATGATGCTTTTTTGTTTTACCATCCCCAAGGTTTGCTGTTTTGTCGTTCTTTATAGAACTTGGCAACTATTTTCATGGCACGAGATTGCCTTTTTCTAGCTTCCTCGGCAAGTGTCTTATTGCTTTTTTGTATCTTTCCTGCAATGGCACGATTCCAAACATCTTCGAAGGAATAGAGGCTGATGCTTAGTGCCAAGGCTCGGAACTTCTTGTTGAGCTGTTCAATCTCGCTATTCAGTTGCCATAATATTTTTGTTCTTTCTGCTCCATTGAGCATATGGCCTTCGCCTTCTCCTGCCACTACTTTCTTTAGCAACCTATAGGTTTTCACCAATTCCACGGCTGTTTCAGCATATAGGTTGTTCATGGAAATCGATGAAGCTATTCCTTGTGGATTGAGCTTGCAAGCTGTTTTTATCTCCCATAGCGCAGATAGGGTTTGCATCCCTTCTGCATATAAGGTTGTTGCAGCCTTGATGGAAGAAGCAAATCCTTGTGCTGTCTTTAAGTAAGAATTATACTTTTGCTCCCAATTCTTCATCTTCGTTTGTGAGTAAACTATGCCTCCCTGGAGAACAAACAATGTATCAAGACAATGTTGTTGTTGCTTTATTTGTTTGCTTAACAATGCCTCTCCTTCACCTATGGCTGTATATTCAATTGGATTGGAGGAGGACGCTCCTTGCCCGAACACCTGTACGTTGTACAAAATGACCAGCAAGATGAGGAACAAAATTTTACGAACGATTTGTGATTTCATATATTCCTTTGTTTTTCTTGTTAAACTCAACTCTACATCTTATCTCCGAAACAATGTCATTGCTAGCCTTGATGCCTATCATGTCAAGTTTGGCATTATTGCGGTCACCTGAGTATATGGTGACGGTTTTCAAACCGAAAAGTTGTTGGGGCAAGCTTCTACTTTGCTGGTAGTCAACAACTCTGTATAGCTCCACGTAATCAGTGGAGTGGGAGAACACCCCATGAAGGATAATGATTTGTTCTCCTGTGATGATATATTCCATTCTTGCAAGATAAACTAACTTGAAAAGAAGGTGGAACAATAGCAGGATGCAAGCATAGATAGCCCACTCATGATAGGCGAAACTACAAAACTTGTATATCCATATACTAGCAACAAGGAGGCACAAAGAACCTGTCTCATTGATTATGTATTGAAACCAATGAGGACGCAACGTAACCGTGCGAAACATAAATATGGTTTTGTTCATATCTCTTGTATATTTATATTTTATTAAAGGGATGGGAAGCGTTATCTTCCCATCCCCATACCTTCGTTCTGACCTCTACCTGGTTGCTCTGCCAAGCTTTCATATACGGCCGCAGACACTGCTTGTGGAGATACGACACATGGTTTATGGAAAACTGGTGCTGACTCGTATATCTCTGGGCGAGGACGAGGTGGTGCGGACAAACCTGCCACTACATCCGCTCCAACAGTGACTGCTGCAAGGATGGCTGCGCCAAGATTGAAGCGGCTCTCAGGCTTGGTCTTCATCTCTACCTCTGGAAAAATCTTGTCGAAGAGCTTCATTCTTTGATAGTCGTTGATGGCAAGGAACTTGTCATACTGCTTTTGGGTAATCTCATGGGAAAAGACATTCCCATCTATTACTGCAGTCATCTTGTATTTCCCTTCAACGGCATTGCCATTGGCATCTTTGATTCTCTCTACTGCAATATCTCCGACTTCTGTAGCCCTGCCATGCTCTCCGCTTCGTTTCCATTCTTTGCTCGCCTTGATGTTATTGAGTGATTCACCGTTTATACTGGCATCGCCAAGAAGGTTGATTTTCGTTTGTTCTCGAAGGTCGTTGAGGTTGATTACTTCCTTTCCATAGAGAACAGTTTCCTTGGTTCTGGTTTCTACGGAAGGTAGTTTGCGAGGATCGGGATTCTCTTTGAGCATTTGCCATATCTCGCTGTCAGACGGCATCTTTACATCCTTTCCCTTTGCCTGTCCATAGTCTTGAAGCTTTTGAAGACCTTTCTTTATGGCATCGAAACGCTCTTGTTCTGATGCGTTCGAAGAAGTGATGATTTCATAGCCAAGTCCTGCTGCCTTTAAGTCTTTCAACACTTTTGCAAGTGAAGGAGGAATATTGGCATTTTGCCCTCTAGTGTAACCACCCTGATAGAGGGTATTGCTTGCCACCACCTTCATCTTTTCCTTGTTCTCGTCTGTAAGTGGAATCATATTGGTAAGCAACTTCGCACGTTCCTCGTCTGTGGAATATTTGAAGTTGTTGTACTGAGCTTCAGTAATCTTGAAAGACCACATGCCAACATCCTTGTTGGTTCTTACGTTCATCAGATAGTTGCCAGAAATCTCGTCTTTCCACGCCGTGGCACTCGTGATTACTGCTGAGGACTTTTCACTGACAAGGCTGTAGTCACCATTTAAGGTAACAACTCCATTGGCTGTGGTGAGGTTCCCTGACTTCACGTTGTCTTGCAACTCTCCGTTGGACGCATTCTTTATCTTTACCTCGTCAAACACTTTGTCAAAGAGTTGAAGACGGTATTTGTCTTCGTAATTGATGAACTTCAAGTAGTCTTCCTTGCTAATCTCATGGCTCATGACCTGCCCATTGATGACTGCTGTCATTCTGAAAGATGGTTTCACTCCATCATGGGTAGGATAGGCTTGGATTTCACCAACTGCAACTCTTCTGCCATCCTTCACTGGTAAATAGAACCCTTCGTTTGGGTTGAGTGTTCTACCATCCACAACCCCGATTGAGTTCCATTTGTCAATATATCCCGAATGGTAGTCCTCTCTCATGTTCTGTAGGTCGATGATGTCAGACGTTGTTGTCGTATAGTGTTGGGATGCAACTTCCTTTGCAAAAATTTCCTTTTCTTTCTCTGGTGTCAGATGAATGGAAACATAGTCCTTGGTGTTAAGCTGTTCACGAGTTATTTTGTCGCTAAAGTCAGCTTTTATAACATTGTTCAAGATGGCAAGACGCTCATCGATGCTTACTGCGTTCTTTGTGCTACTTTTCTTACCTGTGTTCTTGAACTTTTCTGCCATCAATTTCTTTACTTCTTCATCGGTAAGACTGTATTGGCAATCCTTGTTTACAGAAGATGACTTGATAGTGAGGAGCTTGTTCTTTTCGTCTATCACTACACCATGGGATGCCAGCAAATGCTGAAAGGTCTCTGGGGTGAGCGTTAAGTCTGGGCTATAGATATCTGATAATCTTTCTGCCTGTCCTTTAGGACGCACCAACTCCTTAGGCTTGCTTTCTACCTTCATGTTGGCAAGGGCATCCTGCTGCTGGTTACCTTTGTCATAGAAGCCATAGCTTCCTGTCTTCAATTCTCCAGGCTTTAATCTACCATCTGGACGGTCTATGACAACTGGCGCACTATTGGCAAAGAAAGGTCGATCATTGATTCTGCGAACGTGATATCTGTCTCTTCCAAACAACATTCCAAAGATTGAGTTGTCGAATCTGCCAAAACCTGGCCCTGAAAATGGACGAAAACGTGGGTCGCCCATATAGCCGTATTCTCCTACGTTGAGTCGATGACCATTCAATCCCATGTTAACAGGAGAATTGGCATTTCTTGCTGCTACAAAGGAACCTGGAATGTAATAATCGTTCTTCACAATAGAAACAAAAGTGTTGTAGGCATTCTTGTCCCATACGGTTGTTCCTCCGTTCATCAAGGCTTCCAACTGCTTTTGGTTGATATTGTAATATCTTGGCTGCGAAGAGTTGTGTGACATGGTGACAAGCTGATAGGTGCCTGTCTCTGTCATTGAAATATGGGCTTGCATACCATTGGCATTCAATACGCTTTGCAGCTGTGGGGCTACATCCGTGGCTCGTGGATTTGTGTTTGTTCTTATGGTTCTCATACCTTATTATATTTATATAGGAAATTTTCCTCTTCCATAATTGCTTATGGAAAAGGAATGATGTATGTTATTTTGTTTCTTCTTTGTACACAATAACACAGGTGTGTCGATTGGCGGTGTATGGCTTGTAAAGGTTGATGCCGCCTCTGCTGATGCCTTGCATCTTGCTTTTATCTACTCCTGCCTTCATAAGTAGCTTGGCAATATACTTTGCACGCTTCACGCTGAGTGCTCTGTTGTGCTTCGGTGTGCCAGTCTTGCTGTCTGCAGCTCCTATAATCTTGACACTTAGATTGTTCTCCTTCACAGCTCCTGCTATTTCTCCTATGTTTACCAGTTGTTGCTTGTCAACAAGGTTGGTGGAGTTTATCTTGAAGAAGAATAGAATAGGTGCGTCCAGTTGAATGCCACTGTTCTCGACGGCTTGTTCTTCACTTGCCATTCTGTCTCTTAGCTTTCGAAGTCCATCAAAACTGTTCTTGGGATAGTTGGTCAAGTCTGTTACGCCTTGGTTGTCTGTGTCTAAGACCTCCAAAACAGGCTTACGTTCATATCCTTGTTTGCCGATACCGATGGTGAGTCCAACGGTTGCTTGGAAAAGGTTGTCACCGAAATGCTTGTTTTTCCCTAAACCATCAAACTTTTGGTAGGTACTGGTTCCTCCCAACTCGGCGGTAACATGCAAACGATTGGTTGCCCTGTAGCTGCAGAGTAGGCCGTATGAGAGGGCAAACGGAATATGGTGTAGCTCTGAGTTGTGAATTACACCAGCTCCAATATATGGAACCAAGTCCCATCTTGGAAGTGGATCGTAGGTGGTTCTGTAGAAACTCGATACGTTGAGCATCAAGTCTCCATGGTAATTTTGGAACTTCATGGCTTCATCGATTGCATTTGTGAACTTGAACCCTTGGTACACCAGGCGTGTTCCAAAGAAGCGTGAATGCCATTTACCCAAACTGAATACCATGGTAGGGCGTGTATGACCAAAGAAGTCTGTGCATCCTACTGGTGCTCCAGAGAAGGTGGACATACCAGCCTTGATGCTGCCAAACCAATTGCTACCTATGCTGGATAACTTATATTTCTCTTGTCCGGAAAGGAATGGCTTGCTGTCTTTCTTTTCAGTTCTGCCATTGGAGAAAGAGGATGCCTTGATATATTCCTTCTCATTCTCTCCATAAACTACCTGTGCCTTGGCTGTGCTGCCTATTACCAATAAGGCTGCCAGCAAAATCTTTAATTTCTTCATTTTATTTATTATTATAGTTTTGTCTTATGTTACATTTTCTCAGCTTCTATATCGTATAGATAAAGCTTATGTTGAAGAATGATGCTCTCGCATTTCTTCACATAGTCTTTTCTAGTCGCATAGCCTCCTGCCTTGATTGCGACAAGCCAGTTGTGATAGTCGGTTGGCTTGTATCGCCAACAGCGAGCGTATCTGTCACTCATCAACAACCTGGAATGATACTCGATGCTTTCCTCTGCCGAGGAGAAATTGCAGAATTTCTCGTTTTTGCGGTCATCATCATGAATGCTGTAGGGTAGGCCTCTTCTGAGCCAGTTGCTATTGGCCTTTATTCCAAAGAAATTATAGCCTATTTGTGCCAGGCTGCTGTTTCCCCATCTGCTTTCAAACGCCATCTGTGCCAGTATAACAGAGGCTGGTATGCCGTATTTTCTTTGTTGGCGCATGGCCGCTTGGGCATAATGCTTGATGAAATCATCGGGCGTAAGCACTTTGTCTTCGTCTATCTTCAATGCCTTGATGGCTTTCTCTCTCGTCTCTTTTATGTAAAGAAGCAAGTCGTATGGGTCTTCCAAACGCCCCCGAAGCCTACAGGTGATATGCAGATGTGGCCCAGTGGAGCGTCCTGTAGTTCCGCTGATGCCTATTGGGTCTCCTGCATAGACCTTCTGGTTGTCGCTCACCCAAATTTCAGATAAATGGCAATAGCTTACCGTGTAATCGCCATACTGCATAGTGATATATTTCCCAGAGCCACTGTCGTAGCCTACGCCTTTCACGTAGCCATCGAACATGGATAGTACTTCCTCGTATCTTGCCCTAAGGTCAAGTCCCTTGTGTTGCTTGTGCTTCCCTGTGAAAGGATCAACCCTACTGCCAAAGGTGGAGTTTATCCTTATGCTTTCCAAAGGAAAACTCACACTTAGGTATTTGTCTATCCAGTAGTCCTTCATGTCTTTCTTTCCTTGCGCCATCCCCATCGGGGAATGGCAACATAGGAGAAATAGTAAAAATGAAAGAAATCTAATCATGCCTTATTCTTTATATAATAATACTTCTTTAGCTTGCAAAAGTAATATGAATGGAAGAAATTATGGGCGTAAATATAAAATAGCTTTTTATTTAACATATTCTTTTTCTAAAGACTTTTGTGTAAATTATTATAAATGAGGCTGCTCGCCCCCTTTAACCCCTCGGTGTTTTCAGGTATAGATTATTAAGGTTGAAGGCTATTTGTAGCAAGAGCTTTGATTTGGATAGGGATAAAATCTATGTTAAATAAAAAGGTATATCGTATTTATGGAAAGCCTTGATAAGAAAATGTGTACTTTTGCCGAAAACTTTAAACAAGAATAAGATTATGAACGAATTGAAATTTTCTGAAAGCGAAATTCCATACGAGGAGTTGGCTAACTTCGGACTCTCACAGGAAATGATAGACGACTTTCCTGAAAGTATTATGAATAAGTTCCTTTCTGGGCAAAGAACTCCCTTGCTCCCTATTGAGAGAGCTGATTTTGATGGAGTTGTCCACAAGGATTTTGCTCGAATCCGCTTACAGCAAACAGAGGATGGGCTTCATCCAGTGTTCTTGCCTCTCATCGCAAAGAACAATCTTGAGTATTTTACGGAGGAACAGAAAACCGCTTTGCAAAACGGACAAGTTTTGAAGGTGTTGCTACCGTCGAACAATTCCTGGAACTATGTGCAGCTCGATGGGGCTACAAATGCTACCATTTCTGTAAAGGCAGACATCATTGACCAGAACTTATCTACATTGGCTAACAAGGTGGGACTTTCTGAAAGTGAGGTTATGGAACTTGAAGAAGGAAAGGTTGTTACCAAGGGAGAGGAAGACAAGATGTTTTCTGCCGGCATCGATTTGAACGAGGAAACTGGAGTCCGCAGTGTCAACGGTGATGCGCAAAAGTGGCAGGAGGAAAAAGATGGCAACGTGATGCTAGACAAGTATAACTTTGGCATCTATGGCTGTTGGACAAAGGATGACAAAGGTATGCTTTCTTATGTCCCGGAGGATGAATATTCCGAGGAGATGTGTGTGGCACAGGATGCTGCTATAGAAAAGGCTAAACAAAGTCGTGGAATACATATGTAATTAAGGCTAGATTATATGGAAATTGTAGGTTTTGTGGACGAGGAACGCCTGAATGGTATGTTCCTGTCGAGAGATATAACGGAATTGGATTACGTGAAGCATCATTCCCAAGGGATGTTGGATGCTTACTTTTCCTTCATTGCCGACAACAACCTTCCTGACAACAACACTTCTGCAACAAAATTCCTAGAGGAGGAGAATGTCAGCTATGGAAATGAGGAGGATGAAGGGAATGATAATCAACAAGAGGAAGTGGATGTGCCTTCTTATGTTGACATCTACCGAAAGTGGGTAGATGAAAATGAAAAGGTGAATATTCTCCTTACTGGGTGTGAAGAGGCTGCTATTGTTACGCTTTGGAGATACAATAATCCAACTGCGAGCAAAACGGACTGTTCCGTTCAAACGCATCTACTAGAAGACAAGGTCATCGAATGGTGGGACACCATTGATTTTGTCAAGGGTGCAATGGGAGATGGACACTTTTCTTTGATAAATCCAACTTTGGCAAATATCAAAGAATTGATTTTTGATGCGGCCAATCAGGCTTGCATGGAATAGGTTTTACGATAACAGTAAATAGAGTTTTTCATAAATGTAAAGTTAAATGTCAGTCCCTCGCCGCTTGTGAAAGTAGCGAGGGATTTCTTTATCTGTGCATATGTCTCTTCTCTTGCCTAGGAACTTCGTCACTTTGCTCCTGGCTTTCGTTGGAGCTTTGCTTTTGGTCTGGGACAAGGTTTTCTTGGCTTTCAACAATGCCGTTACCGTCAATATCTACTTCTACAGGCGTGGAAGAACGGAGGTCAATGTCTTGGTTTCCTCCTTTTTTGAGAATGTCGATACGTTGCATGATGATCTGCGACGCAACATCTGCAGAAGATAATACTTGCTTGGTGTAGCTAGGGTCTTTTCTTAGACGCTCTTTCCACATGGATGTTTGCTGTGGCGTTGTTACATCAAAGTGGTTCTTTTGACCAAGGATGACACTGCCAACCAAGGAAACCAATTCTTCTCTGGATAGTGACTCGAAGCTGGTCTTTCTTGCCTCTGCCTTTCTGGTGCTTCTTGTCAGTCCCATTCCTAAGTCTCGATAGAAATCTTGCTCTTTCTCATAGTGTTGAACAGGTGCCACATGGATGGTGTCGTTCTTCGCACTGTAGGAGGCAAGGCTAGGCTTGCCATCGAAGGCAATAGCGGTCTGCCATGCTCCTTTGCGGAGTAGTTGGCCCAGTTCGTTACTTTGCTTGTAACGATTGGATGCGATGCTATCTACTTTTAACTCCTCGTAATCCTTCGGGTGCAAGATTGGATAGTTGGTTTGCTCGATGTTATATAACTCTGTTACACCTACTTCTTCTATGATAGGGAAGGAGGTGGCATCTGACTTCACCAGCAAGTTGTTTGCCTGGATATCTTCCTTGCTTATATAAATAGGTAAGGTATAGGCGTTCTTTTCTGCGTCCAAGGCCAGCATGAAAGAATCCATTCCATGGTATGCCTTCTTGCTCAGGTCGCATGGAATCTGCTTGTCGCTCTTTATCCATGGCATATCGCCATAGGTGAGTTGAAGGGATAGCTTATCAGCCATCATCTCTCCATAACGCTGATAGGCCGCTCTTTGCTCTACTTCAGGACGATGCCATCGACCATTGTCTTTTTCCTCTACGGAAACATAATATGGCTTGGTCTTGCCCTTTTGTTGAGCGACTTCTTCATAATTGAGAGGGTAGAGACCTTTGGTGTATTCATACAAGACTCTATCTGCTACTTCTTCTGCGGATGTATAGTGAATGTGCAAAAAGTCAGACATGACATTCCAGAACTTTGAAACGGCATTGTTCATTTGAGTGACGGCCTGGGTCTCTGCGGTCTTCTCGTCCATACTCTTGTTGCTAGCAACAATTTCCTTAAGCTTTGACTCCAAACGCTCTGCGCCTCTTCTTCCAGAATAGGTGGCAAGGACTTCCTCGGCAATGTCATCGGTGGCAATAAGCTCGGTGTGGAGGTCTCTTACTTCGTTCCAGAGGTTCGACTTTTTCATCATGCCTACGACATTCTTCCATTCTTTCCAGTTCCTGTCTTGCAGTGCTTCCGCCCACAAGTGGGTGTACTCATGTACTGGTGGCTCAAAGCCCTTTGCCTCAGGATAAAGGTAAATCTTTCCTTGATAGGTGAAGCCCAGTAGCTTGCCGTCAGGAGTGCGTAGTTCTTTATGCTGCCTTCCTCTAGGGGATATGTTTATCTCGTTGGCATTGGCCAAGTCGGTGTATTCTCCTCTGTCCAGGAGGTCGAAGATTCCTTTGCCAATGTTCAGAAGGCGTTGGCGGTCTGGATTATCATAAACGTATTCCTTTACTTGGGAATGTTTGTTTGCCTTGAACTTTGTTTCGGGAGAATCTTCTACTTTTATAACGATAGAATATCCTTCGGCCGCTCTTCCTCCTTTTTTGATGATGCTGAGTGCGTTAGCTCGATGATCAGAAAGACGGACTGTTGTTTTTTCTCCTTTGTCGTTGGAATAATTAATATATTCAGAAACTTGAACATCTTTACCGTGAGGGTGTAACCCTATGCCTTTATATAACTCTTTTGTAAAATTGCTGGCGTTAATACCTATATTTGTATTAAAAGATGTTATAAAATGGGCTAAATTCCCAAGAAATAGATACTTAGATGGAAATTTTTTATTATCTTTGCCATCAGAAGGGGCAACGCTCTGTGCGCCATCAGGAGACGTTCCTGATGGGAGGTACCCACGACGGTGGGAGTCGGCTGAGTTTCCAATATTGGATTTGAGAGATTGCTCCTTTCCTAGACGGTGCAGTTCTGCGATTCGCTTGTCGATTCGTGAGATTGCATCGTCTTTTTCTTTTTCCGTCAATCTCTGTGGCGCAACCTGTCTAGAACTCTCTTCCTTCACTTTCTTAGGTGCATAGTTTACATTGCCAAAGAAGGACTTAATGGCTTTTTGGTCAACTTCTTCGGCATTTATGTTCTTTACCTCTTTGAGGTTATTCTGTTTGGAAGCGGCTTCTGCATCCTGTAGTGATTCCTTTGGTGACTCTCTTTTTGCGGCTACAGGTACAGGTTTGACAGGAGTCTGACCTCTTGCCTCGATATTCAGAATTCTGTCAAGTTTTTCTAGCTTGCTCACTTTATTTGTGTCGATGACACCATCATGGTCTTTGTAAGCTTCAACCATATTTTGTAGTTCTTGCTTGAAGTTCATGAATGATGATTGAAGGTCTGCTATGAGTTCAGCTTTGTCTTCTGCAGCTAGTGGCAAGGTTCCTTGGGCGTAGCTTGAATATTCCTCCTCGGCACTATAATATGTACCGTAAAGGCTATCTACTTTGGAACCATGTGGAAGAAGCTCCTTGTTTCCGGACAGAATGTCCTCTTCGTCCTCCATAGATTCCACATAGTCCTTCATCTTGGGGATGCTCAACTCCTTTCGAAGGCGAGATTGCTCATCCAAACCCTCGAAAAGCAAGGCTTGCATTAATTCAACGCTTTCTTTTCCATGCAACGGAATTTCCTTGTGGGTGTTGAGATTGAAAGCTATAACTCTGCCGTCGTTGGTAGCAGTAACGGCATTGACTGTTCCCTCTCTAGCTTCAAGCAAAGGGGTGTTGTTCTCCTTGGCAAAGATTTTGTCTTCACCAAGTTTGTTGCCCAGAACATTCACTAGCGAACGAGTTAAACCATTAACCTTCTCGTTATTTATTGCATGTGCAATGCTGTTGAGCAAACTCTTAGCTTTGTATGCGTTGTCCTCGTTGATGGTAATGCTACTTAAAGCGTTGCTGTGATTGGTGTAAACGCTAACTTTAATATCCTTTTCACTGGTGAGTGACCATGAAACTGGAATAACTTTTCCATCGAAGAAATCAACAGGGTGGGCTGTGCGTAATTCCATAGGAATACTGCCACCTATTGTTGGGGGATAGGTTTGGCGCAAAAGATTGTGCATTCCTTTGTAAAGCTCCTTGCCTTCTTCGAAGTTGGCAAGTTTCTCTTGAAATTCCTTTTGTCGCTCTTCTTCCATGATGGTATATTTTTCATTCAGCGACTTATGAAAATCAGCGTAGGCAACTTTTTCTTCGTTTGAGGAAAGACTACCATCTTCCCATTTCTTCAGAACAAGACTTGGGGCATCAAAGATCAGTCTTCCTCTGTCATAGGAGTCAATCTTAATGATGCTTTTGTCATTATTGGACACAAAGTATTTGCCTACAAGGCTTTGTGCCTCGTTGTCTTGCACCATGTTCTCGTATCGTTCTGGAAGTTCATATCCTCGCTCCTTCAGAAGTAATAATCTTCCAATCTGTCTGTCTTTTGTGTCAGGTGTGAGCTTTCCGTCTATCCATGTAGCCATCAATCCATTTTGCCATTTGACGGCGGCAAACTTTGTAGGGGATGATTTATCCTTTCCTTGTTCAAATGCCCATTTGCCAATGGAAACAGCCCATTGGTCAATAAGGGAACCCTCTTTGTTTTGTGAAAGATACTCTAGCTCTTCTGGGCTGTAGAAATGGTTCTTTGGGAATGGCTTCGCTTTTGGGGTGGTATGTTCTTTTGCTCCACCGAATAGCTTCTGCCATCCGCTCAGAAAATTGCTGATGATGTTTTGCTTTTCTTCTTTTGCCATTATTTCTTGCTTTGTCTTAAACAAACAGAAGGTAGTACCATCTTTCATGATGACACTATCCCTGTTTGTGTTCTTGTTATTTCTTTGGGAATATCATGTGTAGGATGCCAATGGCTCCTACTGCCAAAACTCCAAATATATAATAGATGAAGTGGAGAAATCTATGACTGTGCTGTTTGCGCTGTTCCATTTGCATCTGTAGTTTTGTTCAAGTCCCAGGCAGCAATGCTCTTTACCTTGCATTCTATCTGAAGTTCTCCTTTGAAGATGCCTAGTTGCAAGTCTCCATGGACTTCCACGTACTTCTCTGCTGCAAAGTAATCCTCATGGATAGGGGAGAAGTTTACAAAGCTTACCCATGTAAACTCTCTGTTCTCTCCCTCTTTGTCAGAGGAGAATGCTGCGAACGACTGAAAGTCCTTGCCTTTCTTGTCTTTCAGCTCCTTGATGCCTTTCTTGCTTACCTTGCCTCGGAACTCCATGCTTCCCTCCAATCGGTCATTGGTAGTGGACTCGTTTACCTCGATGTTGGAGTCGGTGCGAAGGTTCAGGTAGATGTTTCCGTCGTGTTTTCTGATGTACATCACGCCGTTTACCGTTACCTTTCTGCCAGCGGAGTAAGAGGCGGCTGTCTCTTTATTTCCTGGCGCAGACACCGTTACCCATACTTCTTTCGCTGTTCCATCCTTTCCCAGCAAAGGAACTATCATGCCGAAGGAGATGAATTTCTCTCCATCCTTACTCTGCTTCTCTTCTGCGGAACTGCTGATGGTTCCACATGCTGTTACGTTACACTTAATCATATTTTTATTGTTTTATCTGTTTATATAAGTATATAATTATTTCTTTATTTATGCGAGGCGTTGGCCTTGTTGCTGCTGTTGCTCTGGGGATTCCGCATCAAATTGCATGGATGCCGTTGCCTGTGCCTTTTCTACATCTTGGCGAGTCATCTTTACTAGATTACTATTTTCCTCGCCTGGCGATTGCTGTTTAAGCTGGCTTTCGGCTTCTTCCTCGGCTTGTATCTCCTCGCTGCTTCTCAACTGCATGGCTACTGTAAGGGCGGCAGAAAACAGACTTCCTATAAGTGAAGAGATTGGATCTCTTCCAGAAAGGTCTTCTCCGTTGTTGCTCATTAGCAATGACAACCATTTTGTGGGGTCGTTACTGTTGGTGATGGATGCCAGAAGTGCTTGTGTCGGGTCTGACGCTTGTTGCTGATAGGATGGGGCTTCGCCTCCTGCAAACTGCATTTGACTGCGGTAAGCGGCTAACGCATCGTTTCCATTCTTATCCAAAGCTGTCGCTTGATTACTTCTAACCTCCATTTCTGCAAGGTATAGCTTAGGGTCAAACTTCTCCCAATTCCCATTGGCATTGAGGTATTTTGTCTCAAAATGTAAGTGTGGCCCTGAAGAGCGGCCTGTGTTGCCTGAGACTCCTATTTGATGCCTTGCATTTACTATGTCGCCTGGTTTTACGCCAATTTGATTGAGATGCATATAGGTGGTCTGGATTTTTGTTCCATCTTGCCTGTCATACTCGATTACTACATAGTTTCCTGCTCCCTTGTCTTGTTTGCCAACGGTAACAACCTTTCCATTGTCTTCGGTTGCATATACAGGATAGTTTTTCCCTTGCGTGGAGAGGTCCAGCCCTCCATGCTTATGCCCTGGTCTCTGTACTCCAAACTCAGAACTGAGTTTTACGACAGATAAATCAATAGGCAAACCCCAATTGCCTTGCAAGGGTGTTAGGGTTATAACAGAGGTCGTTGACGACTGACCTCTAGCATATCCTGTTACCAATCCTTGGCTTTGGGCTTGCTGAATGCCTATCTGGTCATATTTTCCTAGCCCATACTTGTTAATCTCGGATATGAGCTTGGAAGCATAGTCTGGATCTGTGGCGTAGCCGCCAGCCTTGATGCCGTTTGCCCAAGAAACATAATCGGTGGGCGAATAGTTCTGGCAGTGGCTGTAGCGGGATTTCATCAAGACCTTGGAGTGGTCTTCGATGCTTTCCATCACATTGTTGTATCTGCGGAACTTCTCGTTTGGACGGTCATCGCTGTAATAGTCGTAGGCTCCAGTCCAACTGCTGCCAACCTTTACACCGAAGAAGTTGTTGCTCCTTCTTGCAGGGGTAGATGTGCCAAAGCCGCTTTCCAAACCCATCTGTGCCAAGGTGATGGAGGCAGGAATGCCATATCTCTTCTGTTGCTCGATGGCTACCGGGGCATACTGGCTGTAAAACGCTTGCTTGTCTAATGCCATTTATGATAGTTTTATGAGGGCGCACCTTTAGATGCACCCTCGTGTATTACATATGTAGGCCTGTTCTGTGAGTTTCCGTAACAGTTTCCTGTATCTTGTTCTCAGGGGCAGGCTTTTCCTTAATCTCTACTTTCTCTGATTCGCTAACAGCCTGTTGAGATTGCTCTCCTCCCATGCCTTGTTTCAGCATAGGCTCGAAGATGACGGCGGCCAAAGCCCTCTTGTAGGCTCCCATATCTTCGGCAAGCCACATCTTTTGCCATTGTTGCTTGTTGATAGGAGCTTGTACACGCTGCCCATTGATGGTGGCAAAGATGAGCTTCTGCTTGGCATCCTGTGCGCTCGATGTTATGGAAGGACGCTCTATGAGCTTCATATCCACATCAACCTTCTTAGGGGTGATAAGGTCTAGCTTGGTGTCAGGATGCTTGGTGGCCATCTCGTAATATCTTTGTGCTAGGGCATTGTGGACTATTGCCTGTTTGTCCGTCTTGATTACGTTGTAGAACGTGTTCAAGTGCTCCTTGGCAGGATATACAGAGAAAGAAGGCTCGTTCTCTGGCTTGATGAAGAAGGCATATCTACCGTTGTCATCCTTGATGGCTTGGAAGTTCTTGATTATTACTTCTTTCTTTGGGGCGGCTTGTTTCTCTACATCAAGTGTATGATGGGGAACCAACTCATACTGCTTCAAGTTGTTGAGCGTGACTTCTTTCCCTTGGAAATAGGAGTTTGGCTTATTCAATCCAAGTGAACCACCGGCATTATAGAACCTCACATCGTCAATGCCTTCTTTCTTCAAGGCTATGGTGATTCTGTCCTTTCTCATGCCAGGAACCTCGTTGTTCACTTCCAAGGATGCTCCAGCAGGGAGAATGACATCTGCTTCTTTTCGCAAGATGTCTTTTACCACTACTATTTCCTTGGTCTCTATGTTTGGCAGCTTGGCCAAGTCTTGGGAGATGGAATATTTTGATGGTTTCTCCATCGTCTTTCCTGGAAGCTGTCCACGGATGGATTCATAGTCAACCTTTCGCTTTGCCACAAGGTTGTCAATGGTCTCTACTGCATTGTTCACATCTCTTTCTACTATTCCCAAGAGTTTTGGATTTTCCTTTATCTCTCGTTCCCAATAAGGAATAAGTTTCTCATTCTCTTTTGAGAGTATGGCAGGAAGTCCCTGGCGAGCCATCATAACTCCTGCTGCAAGTTCTCTCACCAGTTGCTCATGCTTGGCATCGTCCTCTGGGAGGAGGTTGTTTCTGCCCGAACGGTCAAGACGGTTCTCTGTACCTGTGGCTGCAACAACGGCTCTGTAGATGTCGTTTGCTTTGTAAAGGGCAGCCATCTTTTCATTTCCAACTTCGCCTTTCATGCCGCTTACGACAATCTTGTCTTCCTTGGAATCGTATTTGGCATCTTGCAAAACCATCACTCGCTCATATTGCATACCGCTTTGCTTGGCCACTTCCTTGGCAGTGGCGTATGCTTTGTTCAGTATTGCCTTTGCGTCGAAGCCTTGACTGACGGTCTTCTTTGATTCCAACTGGTCGCAGATAGCTACTCGTTCTCCTGCTCGGATGAGTTTTGGAAGGTAGGTGTCAAGTGCTTGATGTGGAAATCCTGCAAGATGGAAGTCTTTACTTCCATTCATCTTGGTCAAGGTGATTCCCAACACTTCCGAACCTCGCTTGGCATCCTGCTTGTACATCTCATAGAAATCGCCAATGCGGAACAATAGAAGTGCATCGGGATGCTTGCCCTTCAACTCTTTCCATTGTTTCATAATAGAAGAGTATTTCCCTTTTTGCTCTTTCTCGTTTTGTGAAAGCTGCGCTCCCTTGGTCTTCAGAAGTTCCACGTAAGCGTCATGGTTGTTGGCGTTCATGGTGGTTTGCTCCACATTGTAGATGTTCTGCACAACTCGTGTGGCATGTTTGGTATAGAAAGACTTCTCGTCATCAGGAAGTTTGTCAAACTGCTTGCTGGTGATGACTTCGTCTTTATCCATGGCGTTCTGATACCCCCAACTAGTCCAATGGAACTCCATGCCTTTCTCGTTCTGCTTCACTGGCATGTTATTCTCCTTGGCAGGATTATAATATGTATAGACATTCGTCTTATACTTGTTGGCATCCGAATTGAGGTTCATCATGATGTTGTTGTAGGCCGTGATAGGGGTGTGGGTGTTGATGAACTCTGCATTACCTTTCTGGGATTTGTTCATCCAAATTCCCTCATTCTGCTTGGCAGCAGATAATGCTCCAACGAGAAGGGCTGCATGGGTAAGGGCTTTGGCTGTCGCCTCGCTGGCCTCTTTTGATTCCTCTTTTTTCTCTTGTTGCTCTTTCTTCTCTTCTGCTGCGGCTTGATTTGCCTTGTCCTTTTCCTGCTTGTCTTTCTCGGCTTCTTGCTTATGGTGTTCCTTGTGAACCTCTTCTTTCACAATGGATGAAGCCTTTTTCTCAGCTTCTTCCATAGGAACGCCTGTAGATGCTATTTGTTTGGCCTTACCTACGACATCTGTCTGGATATTGCTGTCTTCACGAGGAGTTTTCTTTTCCTCGCTCGCCTTTTTTGCTTGATATTCAGTTGACAACTCTTTGTATATGGCAGACATGTTTTCTGCCTTGCTGATAGCAAAGTCGTAATCGTGGACATAAGTTTCTATGAAAGAACCATCATTTAACTTTTCTCCTACTATGACTTTGTTGTCGCTAGCGTCATAGTGGTAATCTAGAACCTTCCCATTCGGCATGGTGAATTGAGGTGTCAAGTCTTCTCGAAAGCTCTTGGCTACAGCCTTTGCCTCTGGGGATGGAATCTCTACTAAAGGCTTTACGCCTTTTTCCAAGCCCATCTGCTGGTCTATGAACTTCACTGCATAGCTTGGAGTCTTTGGCATACCGTAACGCTCGATGGCCTCTCGGATGTCATTCTCACTGTACTTTCTCAACAAGTTGTAGGTTCCACCTACTGAATTGTTATATACAACAGCATAGTTCTCATCATCAATGAGAACATCATCACCATAGTCTGGTGTCATGCTGGTCTCTACATGCTCCAAGTCCATGCTGTCACCTTGATCATATTCTTTCGCCAGGGCAAGGATGCCTTCATAGTTCTCGGCATCCTTTAGTTTGTCAAACTCGGCGGTCTCGGATTCCATCTGAAAGTAGTTGTAGGACGAGAAATATTTCTTCTCATCCTTTGGGTCAAGCTGTATGGTCTGACCTTGCTCCTGGTAGTCATTTCGAGAAAGAACCTTGTTCATATTTTCTTTTTCCATGAGAAATTCTTTTCCAAATTTTTCCTCGATGTTGTTATGGTAGGAGGTTACCACCTCCTCGGCTTGTTTGATTCGATGAACAATTTGGCGTTTTGCGTCATTGTCCACAACATCGGGATATAATGCGTTGATGTTTGAATACGCTGCCTCTATGTTGTAGAGGCTTCTGCCTTCCTTGTGGCTATAGCGGAGGTTAGGCAAGAGGTCTGCTCCTGCTTCTATGATTTCCTTGTTGGATGCTTGATTTATCCAAGCTCCTACATTGGGATTCCCCTTGTAATAGTCTCGTAGCTCGGGAAGAGTCTTCACAGACAAAACTGTATGCTCACTGTTAGGAGTCGAAGTTATGGTTTCCATCAATGAAGTAAAATAGTCCTTTCCTTGTGAAAGGCTTTCTACCTTCATCTCTTTTTCCTGGAATTGCTTCATGTTTGAAAGCTCTTCCCACACATAGCCTAAGTTCTGGTTTGTGCCCTGGCTGTGGTCATAATTGGTACTGTGAATTTTTTCTTCGCCCTCTGATGTTGTATATGCAACTTCAAGAGTGTCTTTCTCTTTGTTGTAGTCAACGGTGAGAATGTCGCCAGAGGGCATTGTAATCTTGTTGTTGACGGAAGGCCATACCTTGGCTATGACCTCTTTCTTAGCATCTTCCTCCTTCAGGTCTTGAAGTTGTTGCTCATTCTTGTTTTTTTCTTCCACACCATCAAGAGAACCATCCAACAGGGCCTTTTCTCCTAATTTTCGGCGTTGCTCGTCGATGTGTTCTAAAACCATCTTGGATGATTTGTTCACATCTGACATCACCGACTTCAAGAACTTCGGGTCTTTCTTCAACGAACCTATCCAATTTTGGAGATAAGCTATGTTGTTCTCTCGTATTCTGCTATCAAAACCCATGGCATTGCCTATGAGGGCTGATGTAAGCTCCGCAACAAGTTCTTCCTTGGCGTATTGGTCTGAGCCAAATTGGTCTATCTTTACGATGCCATCACGACCAAGGCGTGACTCGTGACCTGTGGAGTGAGCCATCTCATGAATGGTGGTGCCGTAAAACTCCATTCCGTCCTTGAAAACATCCTCTGGGGTATTGCTGATATTGAACTGCTTTTTGGAAGGAACTACTATCTGGTCTCTTTTGGGACTATAGAAAGCGGATTCATTGAACTTCTCATATTCTATAGGACACACCCAAGACTGTTCTTTCAGGAGGTTGTCGAAGGCCTCGTTCTTGTACATTCCTACCTCGTCCTTGATAGGCTCTGACTTGAAACGCTTCAAGATGGCATCGTATTTTTCTTTGTTGACCTCTTCCAGGTTGGTTTGGTCTATGTTCCATTCGTTATATACCTTCAAATAAGGGCGAACGGTGCATTCGGCTTGCTCCTCCTTTGTCATGTTACGATAGTCGCTTTCTGACAGTTTCTTGCCGTCCTTGTCCTTGATTCGCAAGTCCCACTTGAAGATAGGAATACTGTGCTCGCCTTTCTTGATCATGCCTCCTGCATCCCTTATCTGTTTGATGGTAAGGTAAACTGGCATTCTGTAATGCTCCATCGTGGTGTGGATTTGGCACAGGAAAGCATTGCTGCCTGTATAAGGGCGACCCACGAGATTCTGAGGCAAGCCGAACTGGGCTGTGCGCCCATCCGTCCAACCTTTCTTCCATTTGCTTTCCTTCATTTGCTCCATTCTTGCGATGAGCATGTCGGAAAACTTCTGAAGGGCGTTGTCTATTCGGTCAACTTTCCCTTCCTGCTGCTCCGAGGCTTGTTGAGATGATTCTTTTTTTGCCATTGTATTTTTTTATTTATTGGGTTGTTTTTTATTTCCAATGGCAAAGTAACTGATTAAATACAAGATAGGTGGTATAAAAACGATATACCTTTTTATTTAACATATTCTTTTTCTATAGATATTTATGTAAACGATTATAAATGAGGCTGCTCGCCCCCTTTAACCCCTCGGTGTTAATGCAAGGGTATAGATTATTGAGGTAGATGTAAAACAAAAGCGATACTCCGACTTGGAAATACCGCTCTAACTTAATGACAAACTAAAACCTCCCGATTCTCTCGAACCAGGAGGTATTTCTAAAATTAATATAACTGGCACTTAACACCTATTTAATACCCATTGATTGGGTTGTTGTTTCTTCTTGGCTCATATGCTGCTCATAATTCTGCGATGCCAATGCCTTGTTCTCATCATACTTGCGAAGGACAGCATTCGCCAATGTGTTGATAGGGATGGCTCCCTTGTTGTAAGCGTCTGCAGCATCTCTTGATATGTTGATGACGCTAGGCACGCCGTCGATTGTGGCTATCATACTGCTTCCCTTCATCGCTGGATTCACTATTCTTGAATTCAAAGGCTCGTCAGGATAAACCTTGTAGGTCTTTGCTACATTGTTACTTTTTGCTAAACCATCGCTGATGGCTGCATGACCTGCTTTATTCAAGATGTTTGCACCGCCAAATCCTATGAGCAGCAGCTTCAGGAGAGGACTCTTTACGAACATTCCTCCCACTATGGCAGCCAATGGCATCAGGTTGTCCTGAAGCTTTAGGTTTGGAGTCTTTCCTGTGAACATTCCTATAATCATATCAGGAAGCATGGCCAATACATAGCCTAGATTCTTGCCGATGTCCCCAAATCCATTAAGGCCTAAGCTCTCAAAGGCATTGCCCCAACCATCTATATTTGGCTTTTGCGCAGTATTCTGTGTTGTACCGTTTGCTTCTGTTCCCATTACGCCGTTTTGCGCATAAGGCCCCGAAGCGTAAGGGGATGCCGTTGGGGGTGTCTGGGGAGAGGAAGTTGGATGCTTACGAATTGATGACTTGCCAGGATTGTTTATCTGGTCATTGAGCGCAGACATGTTTTTGTCCCATGTCCCCTTTTGGGCATGAGCTGCATTCTTGGAGGATCGTTGCTCTACGGCAACTGCTGCCCTTGCATAGTCATAGGCTCGTTGACTCACTTCCTTCAAGGTCATCTTCTTGCCTCCAAACATCCTTACTTGTTTTTGCTCTCTAGACATTTCCATGGCACAGGCGTAGAAAGAGGATGCCAACGCCCTGTTTTGCTTGCTGCTGTTGCTCAACATCCAAGCTGGAACTTTGCTGTTTCCGTTGAATGGCACACACTGTTTGGAGAGATTGTTCTTGATGGTGGAGAGAAGCTTTTGGGAATTACCCTTGTGTTCCGCCAATAGGGCGTTGCTTTCTTTCTTTATGGTTAAAGATGTGCTTGGGGGTGGCAACTTTATTTTTTTTGCAAGTCCACTATTGATGTTCATCATCAATTCCGTGCCATTCTTTTTGTATCTCTTTGCTCCGTCCTGTATCTTTGCAGAAGCATTCTCATCACCAAAGATGGTACGGTTATCCTTCTTCTCTTCATCCTCAGTTCCCCATAGCTTGCCATAAAAACGGAGACCTCCTTGGCAAATCTTGTCGGTTATCCACCAACCTGCAGCTTTTTGACTTACCTTTACCACACCCTTGGCTACGGAAGAAGTTGCTTTCCCTACACCTCCTGGGGTGAGTGCTGCATCTATTCCGTAACCAGCAATCGTTCCTGCAGTTTTTGAAACAACGGATGGATTGTAATATTTCTCCGCTTGTTCATCAACCTTTTGCCCAATGGCTCCTTTCTTTAGGCTACCAAAGTTGCCCATACCAAGAATGCTCTCCGAAAAGGCTTTCTTGGCTATGTAAGTTGCGGTGTTGGCAGGAACCTGCTCCCTAGCTAATTGTTCTACCATCAATTTTTGAAGGCGATTGGCGCAGTAGTTGTTGGCGTAGTTTTCCAACGCCTTGGAGTCTCTACCGCCATTTTTCGCAACAAGGCTTGTATAGAAAGATGTAACGAAAACGCTGTAGTCTTTCACTATCTTGGGGTCTTTGAACCAACGTTCAGAAGTCCTTGCTGCCAATTCGTCGAGCGACTTCTTGGTAAGTTGCTCTGCATCGTTCAACTTGGTGAACGAATTTGAAGCGGCACCAAAGTTAGGCAGTCTCTGAAGAGATTCATTAAGTTTTATGGCAGCGTTCTTCTGCTCTTGAAGGATTTTCTTTCGCTCCTGAAGAAGAGTGGATGCCATATACTTGCTATAGTATTGCTGAAGACAATAGTCTATTTGGGATAAATCCTGTAAATTATTACCTTTTGCCATATTGTTTGTTGTTTACATTCCAAGAAGTTGACTGCGCGCCTGACTGATGGCTTTATGATATACCGTCATTTGCTTAGGGTAGAAACGTGACAGCCATTCATCCATGGACATCTCGTCATTGAAGAACTTCATGGCGAGTTGTCTGGTTATCTCGATGGCATTCTCGCCTTTTTCTCTTCCGTTAAACCAAGCTTTTGTCCAACAACGGATTCCTTGGTTGTCATAGTAAACGGAGGCGGTGCGTTCAACATCGTAACTTTGTATGTCTATCTCAAGGTCTTTCAAAGGATCGGCGGTCAATCCGTCTTCTGAAGCTTGTGAAAGAAGTTTTTTTTTTCATTTTCATCCCATGTCTCAGGATATATGTTGTGGTTCAGTGCCAGATAGCTGAGAAAATCATGGATAAGGATATCCTGAATTTTCTCGGCTAGGGGAACACTCCTTTCTGATAATCCGAGAGGGTTGGCTACGGATGGTATGCTCTCAAAGAAATAATTCTTGGAGGCTGCCTGGGCAAAGATGTTGCGTAGGGATGCTTCTGCCCTTGGAGGAGGATTGTAAGCCCTGTTCCTTAAGTCGTTCATGTAGCTTGGAAGCCATCTGAGCATGAGCATCAAGATGGAAACATAGTCCTTGTCGAAACTGTTTTTTATGTTTTTTGTTCCCAAGGATTCTTCAGTAGGCTGTTTTTGGATTCCCATGGCGGCGAGTTGCTGGATGTTAGCCCATATCATGGAAAGAAAAACCATCGGGTCAATGTCTTGTCCATTGAATCGTATGCCGACATGAAGGAAATCGCCACTTTTGGCAATTTTATCACCTGCGGAAACGCTTTCACCATATCCTGTATATGCTTCTGCTAGATGCCCATAAGTAACTTCGTACTTCCCATATTTGGCTACGATGTAATTGTCATGAAGCGCATCGTTTCCTGCGCCAACAATCATACCAGAGGCTACTGCGTACAAATCTCTGTTCTTAATGGCGAAGTCAACACCTAGATGGTTAAATTCCTCGCCTGTCATGGGGTGACGCTGTTTGCCATATCCTAGTGTGGTTGGAAGCTCTTCTTTCTCCTCCAAGGCGAATGGCATCATGTAACCACTTCCGGATTCGAGGAGCATATCTTTAAAATTTTCTTTCATCTTATCTGTGATTTTTAATAGGAGATAGCTCTCCTGTATCTAATTATAGTCTTCTCATGCGAACAACAGTGTTCTCTTCTTCAACAGGCATCTCTGCTGTCTGAAGAGGTATTTGTTCGGTAACGTTCGCACGTGATTGCTGTTGTTGCTGATTTTGGTGTTGAGAAGCTGCCTGTTTTCCGTTTATGTTGTGTAAGGTCATTCCTCCCAGCAACAAACTGGCGGCTTTTCCCATCCAACCAAATCTACCGAACATCATATAGGCAGAAAGCAACAAACTGGCAATGTTCATCTTGCTCACGTTTCCACCGGACACTTGGCTTACTGCATTGTTCATGCCGTTCATCAAGGCATTCATTGAACCACCGCCTTGTTGATTGGTCATCTGCATCTGTGCCATGGATGGATAGGATTGCGCTGTTGGATCGTAATAGCCACCGTTGCCATTGGAAACCATGCCGTTGCCGGAAAAGAAATTTCCAGCAAACTGCTTTCCGTCTTGGTACAGGCCGATTGCTTCATTGCCTATTTCTGCCACCCCGTTTTTAAGATTATGGTAGAGCTCCTGCCCCTCGTCGATGGTGGCTCCTCCTGCTCTTTTGATTGAATCATAGGAACCTTCGCCAAAAAGAACGTTGACTGCTTTCTCCGAGATTGACTTTTCGTTTCCGTAAGCATCCTTTTGGTCGCCGAATGCTAATCTTGATGCTGTGTCAACAAGTCCCTTTTCCTTGGAGTCATCCCCCAGTAACTTTTCTTTCGCAAAAGTTAATGCGCCTTTGTTGTAACCGAAATAGGGGAGGGACACAGCACCTGCTACAAGGGAGGTCTTAGGATGCTTGGCGACGAACTCTGCTGTTCCTTTTACTGCGTGCGCTCCTGTTTTTACCGCACTCTTCACATAAGGGGCTGCTACCTTTGCTCCTGTAAGAATATGTGGGGCAGCGGTCTTGGCTCCTTTTAAGGCTGTTTCCAACAATGTTTTCCAATTTGCCATAATTTTGTGTTTGAAGATTAATATTCTGGATAATTCATCTCAATGATGGCTCTGACCTTATGGCTCTCTGCCTTTGGTGTTGGCATGATGCCACCATTCACTGCGCTGCATAGCCAGGCTTGTGTGCCTGGGTTCTCCTGTACTTCCGTAGAAGTCCAATACCAACAGTCTGCATCCAAGCTGATAGGTTGTCCTCCGCATCTCTTTATGATGGGATTGATGGTCTTGGCTGCACTTTGCAGCAATCGTTGTTCTGCCACGCTTGGGATGTGGTCGCTTTGCCCATACTCGTGGAAGTTCATCATCCTCATGGCTATCGGAGAGCCATGGCCAGTTTCATTGTCATAGCTTTGATACATGGCAACGGTATTGGAGAAGCCATCGAACTTGGTGATGTCACCGCTCGTTCCGTTCTCCATTCCTATGGAGTCACAGAACATGCCGCTTGTTTCCTCCAGGTTTACCGCCAACACAGGATGATCTTTCGTCTTTTCGGCAAAGACTACTCCCACGGCTTTGCGCTTGCTTTGGTTGAAATAGGTTGCCGTGTCCATGCAGGTATGGTCATCGCAAAGGACATATCCTATATGCAAGTCCGGGTCGTATGGCTCATGATTATCGCAGGAGGTCATGAAGGATGCCATCATAAGCATCCCCATGACAAAAGTTGTTATCTTTGTTTTCATTTTACACCTTATTATATTATAGGGGAACTTTCACGCCAAAGGATGCGCCTGTTCTGAACGTGTCCTTTCCTCTGATTACTACATCTTCCTTCACCTGGAAGAACAGGCTCCAACCGTTGTAGAGGTTGTAGGTGTGCTCGTAACCTACATGTCCTGCGGTTATCACTTTGTCCAGGTCGCTGCCGCAGCTAACGCCTATTCTTACACTTCCGTGGTGGTTCCTGCCTCTCGTAACGCATGGCTTGTAGGCTGCACCAACCGTCCATGTGTTGTAGTTGTGCCAGAATGAATCGCTTGTGACATGTCCTGCCTCCTCGTCTTTCTTGTATTTCAAATAGGCTGTGGCGAAGTATTCCCAGGCGTTGTGATACTCGGTTTCGTGCTCGTAGGCGAGGGTGGCCTCTACTCCTTGCGGATAGCTGCCGCCAACGCCTACCATGATATGGTTGCCATGACTCTGTGCGAATGCGCTTGTTGTCAGTAGTATGGCGAATATCGTTGAAAGTATTCTTCTCATATCTGTCTTTTTATTGTTCACGTAAAAGAAGGGTGTCGAAGGCATCGGCTGCCAACACATCCTCGTAATCGAGGTTCATGGAGATTGTTCTTCCGGAAATCTGCTTTTCGCTGAGTTCGATGGATAGTACCTTGTCGTTAGGAAAAGTCATTTTCTTCAGGACAATGATGTTTCTGTAGCCTTTCTTGAATCTTACGGAACGATCCAATACCAGGGCTGGCTTCAGCTCGATGGTCTGCACATTGGTGGCTTTCTGCTGCTTCTTGTCCTGCAGCTTTACCCTAAGCTCGTCGATATCAAACGGAAGGTTGGTCTTGTTGTCCACGGAGAAGTCTATGAAGAAGTATTCTCCTACCACATAGATGTTGTTCAAGCGCATGGTCATCTTGTTCTGGGTGGTGAACGTGCTTCTGTATCGGGCAGGGGAGTTCCACACCTTCATGGCGTAACTCACCATGTCCACCGTTGACATGCTAACGTCCGGGTTATGGAAGGCGTTGCGCTCCACAAGTTCCACTTCCTTGTCTGTCACCGCCTCTTCCAACTTGCTTGTGTATATCAAGGCATATTGCACTCGATAGCGTTCTGTGATGATGGTAACAACTCCCATCACCTCGCCGTCCTTGTGGTTGCCAGTCTTTGGCTTCAAGCGGATGACATTTTCCAATGGCTTGTCGCCAGCGATGCTGTCTGTGGATATATCTACCAAGCGAATAGGCTCTGATGCCGTGATGATGGATGAAACATTCTCGTTGATAGTGAGCTGCTCCATGTCGTTATATCCTTTCTGAGCGAATGCTCCAAGTGTGGCTCCTAAGCACACCGCAAGGAGTGATAGGAACTTCTTTCTTATTTCTTTCATTTCTATCTGATTAATAATTGTTTCTATTTCTGTTGCTTCTTTCCTTCTGACTGCCGTCAACAAGGTAAACTCGTGTGCCGTACTTCAGGCGGACACGGTTCTTCTTGGCTGCTGTTCCCAAGGCGTTCATCACTCGTTGTGAGGCATTTTGCGCTGCTTGGGTCGCCCATCCCTTGATGCCGCTGCTGCTGGTCGTGGTGTTGTCCATGATGTTGCCGCCTTGCATGGCACTGCTTGCGACATCCTTGGTGGTTTCCCTGAAACTGCTCAGAGGTACATACAGGCCTTGCATGCCGTCCGTGTCATAGATGGATAGGCTTACCTTGATGATGTCATCGTCATAGAAGATGCTTTCTACCTTTCCTTGGACTCTTTGCTTGCCGAAGCCACTCATGGTGGCATATAGGTAGGTGCCTTTCTTGATGGTCTCGTCGCCTATCTCTATGTCATCCAACAGGCGGAGACGGACCCTGCTGCCGTCAACGGCCTTTACGTTCTCGTCGATGATGGCCATGATGAGCTTGTCTTTTTCCTTGTCCTTGCCTACGGTGTTGAAGTAGTCGGAGACTTCCTTGGTCTTCTTTGTCACCTTTTCTGGTTGCTCTCCATCTTGCTGTACGCCTCCTTGGTACTGATGGTTGCCGTTAGCGGTATTTGGAGCGTTGTAAGAATTGTCGGTGTCATTGTTCATGGCTCCAGGAATACCGCTGTTCGTGGTGTTTCCTGTTGTGGTTGAAGAGGAAAGGGAAGAGGACGAGTTTTCTTCAGTGTCTGCCAGATAGTTGTCGCCACCTCCCAGGTTGCGGTTCATTTCTTCCCAGTTGCGTTGGCGACGGCGACGTTGCGCCTTGGCTATCTCGGAGCTGCTTATCGGGTCAACAAAGTCGTCATTGTTGGATTGGCTGCGATTTTGTCTCACTCGCTCTTGCATCTCTTGGAGCTTGCGCTTCTCCTCGGCTTGCTGTTGCTTGACCTTCTTGGCTTCCTCTTCGTTATACTTTGACTCGTAATCCTGTTTCTTGTTTACGGAGTCGTTGTCGTTCTCTACGTTTTGGACTCCCGAAAGGTCGGAAATCTTTCCGTATTCCCTTTGGGTGTTGTCCATTTTGTCGCCTAGGACGCTGTCGGTGTAGGCTTCCGGTAACTCGCTCGACAAATAGTCGGTGGTCTTCAGCTTGCTGTTGCCTGGCCCTGATGTTTCGACGTTGAATGTGTCTATCAAGAAGTAGCCTGTGAACAACAGCGGTATGTATATGATGGCTGGTATCATATACTTGGGCTGCTTGAAGTTGATTTTCTTTATATCCATCTTTATTGTGCTTTGTGTGAATTACGTTGCTCCTGAAGGGCTTTCTCTACTCGCTCCACTGCCGTGTGGCGTTTTTGCTCCTTGCTCGCATTGTAATATCTTATCATGTTGATGACATTCCAGGCGAACAGGGAGATTACCAAGCCGAACACGATGCCCAGAAAGGCCTTTCTGTGGTCGTTTGCCCATTCTTGGATTTTCAAAAACAGAATGTTGAGCTTGGTCTTCTCAGCGAACTTTTGCCCTGCTCTCACCTCTCGCTCGTATTGCTCTCGATACTGGGGATCGTTCTTGTCGGGCATCTTCTCGCCCATGAGTACTTTCTTTATGTCCATTGTTGCTTGATTTAATAGTCTGACTTCTTGGTTTCCTCCAAGTCTTGGTTCTTCAGTGTTCGCCAGTTGGTGATGAGGATTCCGTGAGGGTTGTTCTCTGTTCTCGGCACTCTTCTGAGCTTGCCGGCGGTTACCAGCTGACGCATCAGGATGCTTGTCCTTCGCTCGATGCGCTGTCTGCCGTAGTAGGTGAAGGTGAGGGAATCGGTGTTGAGCTTGATGCTGTCACAATAGATACTGCAGATGGTGCTCGTACCTATTATATTATTATAGAAGCCTTTTTCCTTCAGGGCGTTGTACTGGGCTAGTCCTGTCTCGTCCACCAGATACATGGCTTTCTTCATGGTGTATTGGATATACTTGTCATCAGGTGCCAACGTGAAGAAGAACTGATGGAACATCTCGATGTCGCTCTTGGCTTCCACATCGAAGGTTTCTTCTTGGGTGGTCTGCTTTACTAAAATAGGAACGGTTCCGTCCAATACGTAAACTTTCTTGTGGGCTTCGTCCACCATGCCCTTGGCGATGATGATGCTGCCTAGGCTCACAATGACGCAGCCTACCAGAAATAGGCTGCTCACTATCATTACGAGCTTGATTTTATTCTCTACATTCTTTAATACTGCCATATTGTTGTATTTTTATCTATTCTTTATATTTTCATCACTGAAGCCGCACTTGCCTTCACTGAGGATGCTACTCCCTCGCCGAAGTTTCGGGTGGAGAATGCGGTGTCGCCCTCTGGTATCATCCACGCTGCCAAGTCTGGAACTAGGTTCAAGCACTTCAAGGCTACTACGGATGCTGCCAACAGGTAGCCGCAGGTCATGAAGGCGTTCTGGATGTAGGCGGCCATGGCTCCCTCGCCTTGGGTGATGGCGGTAAGGTTCTCTACTTGTACACTCAATACTATATCGAATAGCAATAAGACATAGAAACCGACGAAGTACAACATCGCTCCGTAGAAGTGTACCGTGAGATACCTCGTTATCCACTTAGCCCAGGCTCCTTCCCATTTCGGAAGGACGCTGAAAGCCCATTGAATCGGTCCGAATATCGTGAGCATTCCTAATAATATCTGCTGACAGAAAATCGTGCTCCACCAACCGATGCGGTAGATGACCAAGGCAAAGAACATGACAACTTTGTCCAGACCTATCATTAAACCTGCAAAGGTGGACTTTGTTTCTGCGCTTTTTGCTTTTGAAAGTCCTTCTGAAACACTTTTAGTTCCTGTTGCTTCAGTTTGAACATCTGATGTTTGCACATTTTGTAATTCCCCAGCGGCACTTTTAATAGGGGAGGATATTGAATCACAAAGCTTATCTCTTTTCTGTATAAGAGGCATAAGTTCATTGTATTTATCACTTACTTGTGTAGCTTCGGCTTCATACAAGTCATGTGTATAGCTGCCTATGCAATTAGGAATGTAAGCCAAAGCGTCAAGGATGCAAGCGTTGCTGGCACCTTTGAATCCACTCATACTTGGTGGATACCAAAAGCACATCACGATGGCAATGCCTAACACCTTCATTATCTTGAAGACATCTATAGGCTCATTCTTCACCATCATCTTGTAGGCCATGCCTCCAGCCACGATGATAGAGAACAATGCTCCCAAAGCCATGCTCATCTGCAAAATCCACCAATTATCCCAAGCGGGTCTAACCATCGGAAATGAAAGGATAGTAAGGTGATGTAATATCACTGATTTACAGTCCATTAGGAATGAAAGCCGATTTTGGATTGGTTCGTTATTCTTTCCTAAATTAGCGGATTGTTTACCCACTTTTGTCTCGTTTTTGTCCCTCGTTGTATTATCTTTGTATCGCAAGTTAAATGCTTGATAATCAGTGATAAAAGGATATATTAACATCAGAAAAGAAAGGAAATAAAATGGGACGAAAGAAGAAGGAAATCCGTTTGAAGGAGCCAGTGCGCATCCGAGAAAAGAAGATAGCTGGTGGCAACATCAGCCTCTATCTTGACATTTACCAGAAGGGATTGAGAAAGAAAGAGACGTTGAAACTCTATCTTGTGCCAGAAATCAACGCTGCTACCAAGTTGCAAAACGCCAATACAAGAAAGTTGGCAGAGCAAATCAAGGCGCAGCGCATTCTTGACATCCAGAGAGAGGGTCTTGTGGATTGGGACAAGGTGAAGAAGTCACGCATGACACTTACAAAGTGGATGGATGACTTTGTGAAGTACAATGCCGAGTTGTCTGAGTCTTCCATGAAGACAAAGCGAAACACTCATGCTCGCATTGACCAATACCTATTACATATAGGCAAACCAGAGTTTCTGTTGAAAGACGTGGATAAGGAGTTTTGCAAAGGCTTCATTACCTTTTTGAAGACTTGCACCTACAATGATGGAAAGAAACAACTCAGCACCACCACTTGCCGTATGTTCGTCAACTATTTCGGCTCGTCATTGGCAAAGGCAGTAAGGGACGGATTGATTGAGCAAAATCCATTCTTGCTGTTGGAGGCAAAGGAGAAGCCACAGAAGCGAGTAGCTGAACGTGAATTTCTGACGATAGAGGAAATAAAGAAGGTGATGAACACACCATGCCGTTATGAACTGGTGAAGAAAGCCTTTCTGTTCTCCTGTTTCACAGGTCTGCGATATAGCGACATGAAAGCCTTGAACTGGAGTGAAATCCACAAGGCTGCTGACGGCAAGACGGAATACATTGACCATATCCAAGTCAAGACCAAGGACAGAGTAACCATCCCCTTGTCGGAAGAAACAAAGAAGTGGATGCCTAAAAGAGAAGAAGGCATAGACAATATCTTCCACAACTTGACAATCACATCTACAACTGTAGAAGTGGTGCTGAAAGAATGGATGGAGGCAGCAGGAATAACCAAGCATATAACATACCATTGCTCACGACATACGGCGGCTACGATGCTTCTGACCCTTGGTGCAAGTATCTATGTAGTAAGCAAGATACTCGGACACAAGAGCATCAAGATGACGGAGATTTACGCCAAGATTGTTGACAAGAAGAAGTTGGAGACCGTGAACCTCGTGAACGGAATGTTTGACCAAATACCAATAATACAATGAAGATAGAAATCAAGGAACGTAAGCTGACGGAAGGCAAAAGAGCCTTATATCTGGAATACTACGAGACAGGCTTCCGCAAGAGAGAAAACTTGCACCTCTATCTCTTGCCCGATGATGCCGTTGGTGCTGCAAAGCACAATCGGCTTACATACAACAAGGCTATGGAGATACGAGCAGAGCGCATCCTCACCCCTCCTGTATTGGAGAAAGAGAATGCCAAAAGCGAAGAACAAGGCAACGGCTTGACTTGGCTACAATGGTGCGATGACTATATCAAATGGTCTGTTGATTGTGGCAACTGCAAGAAGATGATAGGTCATAAGAATGTTGTCCGCAAACGTATAGCCACTTATTTACGGAGAGTAGATAAGAAGGACATCCTGCTGAAAGATGTCAGTAAAGATGAAATTTGCGGTCTTTTTGATTATATGCGCAACAAGTATCGCAACAAACGCCAAATCAAGACCAACGGAGGACGGTTGGCTGATTACACATTACTGTTGTTTGAGGAAACTGTCAAAGCGATATTTAACAAGGCTATGCGTGAAGGACTTGTAAAATTCAATCCTGTACACAGTCTAAACAAGTTGGAACGCTTCCATGCTCCTGACAAACACAGAGAGTATCTTACGCCCGAAGAACTCACACGTTTCCTGGCGGTGGAAGCTGAATGTGAGAATGAACGAACCGTACAACTGGCATTTGGCTTATCATCCATGACTGCCCTTCGCCTTGGCGATATGCAGCATCTAAGGTGGTGTGATATTAAAATGATAGATGGCGTTCCGACAATCAGCATCATACAGCGGAAGACAAAGCGTCCTGCCATAATTCCGCTTAATGAAATGGCGCAATCGTTGTTGCCACCTCGGACGGATGACAGTCCAGAAAGTCTTGTGTTTCACCTTGTCAAGAAGTCAGACAACGTATCGAAATACGTAAGAAGACTTAAAGAAAAGGCTGGCATAGAAAAGGATTTGACCTACCATTGCTCACGGCATACGACAGCATCGTTGGCTATCTCAGCAGGAGCAGACATATCAGCAGTGAAGGATGTTTTGGGACATGGAAGCATTACTTCAACCGAAGTTTATGCAAAAGTGGCTCTTGAAAAGAAGATAGAGGCGGTCAATCTGTTTAATGGCGTGTTTGATTGAGACATACAGCAAGGTGCGAACAATGGGGAAGTCTTACTTCTTCCCTTTTGTTGGAAAATTGCCGTCAGGCTGTATTCAAAAAACGCTTGTGTTCAAATAAATCTGCAAGACTTATCTGGACACAGGCTTTTTCATGTTCAATTTAATCTTTGATATAGATGACAACAGGAGTAATATACGCTCGTGTCTCCAGTATTGGTGATAGACAGAGCACGGAAAGACAGGTCAATGACTTGTCGGAGTATGCAAAATATAAGGGTATCGAAGTCTGCAAGGTCTTTGAGGAACACATCTCTGGCGCAAAGAAGAATGATGAGCGTCCAGTGTTGTGTGAGGCAATGGAATACTGCAAGGCAAACCGCATTGTGATCCTACTTGTCAGTGAACTGTCAAGATTGGGTCGCAATGCGTTTGAGGTGCTTGCCTCTGTCAAGGAACTCATTGACTGTGGCATCAACCTCTACATACAAAAGGAACAGCTTACATTATTGGACGATGAAGGGCATCCGTCCCTCTTTGCTCCTATAATGATAGCCACGCTTTCGACCTGTGCGCAATTGGAGCGTGATAATATCTCATTCCGATTACAGTCAGGACGGAAGCGGTTTATAGAAAAAGGTGGAAAACTCGGGCGCAAGGTAGGCTCTGTAAAAACGGAAGAACAGATGAAAGCCGAATATAGGGAAGTAATAAGTTTGCTCCGCAAAGGGTATTCCATTCGGGATGTGGCGAAGTTAAGTGGAAAGGGCGTGAGTACAGTGCAACGAGTGAAAAGAATCGTAAATAAATGATATTTACTTCTACCTATGCAAATAAAAACGACAAAAAAGTTAAAATTGACGCTCGAAGTGTTTATTCTCAAACGAAATGTTGGCATTTCGGAATAAATATTGTACCTTTGCAGCAACAGTTCCTGCCACGCCTCTTCTTGAAAGCGTACCACGGCAGGACTTCGTGTTTTATAAAGGTAGTATGCAGTACACAAAGCAAGCCATGGATTTTAGTTGTCAGCTTAGCACTTTGAAAGAACGTGGGCTGACAATCGAAAATGAAGAAGATGCACTAAAATTTCTTCATTCGGTTAGTTATTTCCGCTTTGCAAGCTATCTACAACCCATGGAGCAAAATACAGAATCTCATCAGTTTCTACCAAATAGCTGTTTTACTTTTGCTACAAACTTGTATGTTTTTGACAGAGAATTGCGCTCTTTGGTTTTTTCCGCAATCCAAGATATAGAAATTGCATTCCGCACTCGAATTATTCATTATTTCTCCATGGAACATGGACCGTTTTGGTTCATGGATGTCAGTAAGTTTAAGAATCTGAGTATTTTCAATTCTTGCCTTGATAACATTGCAGCCGAGGTAAATCGGTCAAGAGAAGATTTTATTGCCGAATACTATAGTAACTACACCTCTCCATCATTTCCTCCAGCATGGAAGACATTGGAGGTTGTTTCTTTTGGTACACTATCCAAGTTGTTTTGTAATTTCAAGGACAACTCTGTAAAGAAGAAAGTGGCAAAAGAATTCAAACTCCCCCAATATCTGTATCTGGAGAATTGGATAAAATGCATAGCTGTATTGCGAAACGCTTGCGCCCATCATGCTCGTATTTGGAACAGACGTTTTCCAACAATGCCTATAATGCCTGAATATTTACCTTCTTCATGGGTAGTTGTTGGTAATTTTCGTCCTAACAAGTTATACCATCAATTGTGCTGTCTTGCATATATGGAGCAATCTATAGCAGCAAACGGAGACTTTTCCAAACGTCTTTTGTTTCTCATGGATAAAAGTGAGAAGATTAATACTCGTTCTATGGGATTTCCACGAGAGTGGAAAAACGAGCCATTATGGAATATGTAACGCCCTAAATTATCTTGTATAACCGGACACAAAAAGTAGCGTTAACACTTTTGTAATATATAGGAGTAAGACAATAAATGTTCTTGCTCCTTTTTTTTATTTCTGTAGCAACCTTTGTTACATAACATTACGACTGCGTAATTTTTTATACTTCCATATACAGCAATAATAGTCTCTTAAATGTTAAAATCGGACAGTATTGACAGAAAATTCAAGTAAACCTTGCTCGTTTTGAAGAAAATTTGTTATTTTTGCAGTGGCTCTCGAATCTGTGTGTCAAGTTGGGGTTACCCAATATCGATAAGCAGACAGCCAACGCCGAGCTGAAAGCTGAGAAGTCCAAACAACTTTCTCGGTAATAAGCGGGCAATGGGTGGGAAGAGGGTCAAGACATATAGAAGGCGTTTATCTGACGCTGTGTTTGAGACGAACTGGAATCTTGCAACCTCTCAGTATCTAAGTCTCGAATATGGTCAACGGTAGATGTCCCGGGTGTGATTATATCAATCCCGTGGAGACCTTGTAAGCATGGATTGTACCATTTCGGATGCAATCAAATGTTTTATATAGGTCTCTTAACGGTATCGGTTTTCATATCGGCGTGGGCTCTGACGTTGTCTGTTCGACTTAGATAGGCAATGCAAGAGCCTCAGTTCGTGGAATAGACAACAGGACGATTCCACGCTTTTTTGTGCCAGATAGTTGCTAATTTAATGCAAGACATAAAAACGATATGAACGCATTGATTAATGCGCATACCCATCGAGGTCGAAGCAGATCTCCTTACGTTGGACTTACCTCCAATGTCCTCCCCGAAGCACAATGCTCACATACAGGGGTGTCCTCGGATTATGTACAAAAGGCAAATCACGAATGGTTTGTGTTGCGAGTTACATACAACAGAACACAGAAAGCATATGGCATCATATCAACCTCTGACGTTCAGTCATATATGCCTATGCATTATGTTATAAAGAAAGAGATTGGGAAGAAGAAGCGAATTTTACAGCCTCTTCTTCCCAATCTTCTTTTTGTATATACTACAAGGGAAGTTGTAAACTCCATTATCAAGAAAAAGGGGGATGAAACATCGATATTAAAATTTTATCTTGATAAGACAAAACCATTGGAGGAAAATGGCAAACATCCTCCTCTTACCATTCCATTTACAGCAATGATAAACTTTATTAAAGCAACAAGTACCAGTAATGAACATGTACGAATAGTGTCATCAGAGCAATGTCATTACAAAAGTGGTGATCTTGTTAAGGTGATAGACGGAGAATTTGAAGGTGTTACTGGAAAAGTTGCGCGCATTGCTGGACAACAACGAGTCGTTGTGGAAATCTCTGGTCTATGTTTGGTGGCAACAGCTTATATTCCAACAGACTTTATCAAGTTTATCAAATAACGCCGCAAGGCAATATTGTTTATTTTAAATTCAATTCATTATGGTAAAAAATGAAAAGAACGAAGAACTTCAGTCAAGAAGAGAGTTCTTCAAAAAAGCTGCCAAGGGAGCTTTACCGATTTTAGGAGCTGTAGTGCTTGCGAGTGCCCCAGGTCTCGCTAATGCTGCAGAAAGTGCAGTAGAGATGGGTTGCAGTACAAACTGTAATGTACGTTGCTCGGGTTGTGGAACAGCATGCTTCAAAGGTTGTTCTAATGGATGCTCTGGTGGTTGTACAGGTTGTCTTAACCGCTAACAAAAAGGAACGTGCAAGAGTTCTCTTTTGCACGTTCCATTTTACTTGAATATGGCTAAAGAAAGGACGATAACATTCATTGTCACAAAAGATTGTCAATTAGTGTGCAAATACTGCTATTTGGTCGGCAAGAACCCCAATGAAAAAATGACATTAGATGTGGCAAAAAAGGCTGTTGATAAAATTCTCGAAAATTCTTATTTTTTTAATGAAGAAAGAGTTGTTTGGGATTTTATAGGTGGTGAACCTTTATTGGAAATAGACTTAATTACCAATATCGTTGATTATATTGAAATGCGATTAGAAGCATTATCTCATCATTGGAAAAATAATTACGGAATAAGGATTACGACAAATGGACTTTTGTATAAGTCGCAAAAGGTTCAGAATTTTATTTCTAAATATCAGAATATCTTAAACTTAAGTATTTCAATAGATGGTACCAAAAGGAAGCAAGATTTAAATCGTGTTTTTCCCAACGGAAAAGGTTCTTATGATATTGTATCGGAATCTGTAAAACTTTGGTCAAGACAGTTCGATAATATTGCAACAAAAATGGTAATATCTAGTGAAGATTTACCTTTTGTAGCAGAAAGTGGCATTCATCTTCTTGAATTAGGAATAATTAAATTGGATATGAACCTTGTTGTTGAAGATGTTTGGCATGAGGGTGACGATCTAATTTTAGAAGAGCAGTTGATAAAATTTGCAGATGAAGTTATATATAAAGGATTTTACAAAGATCGTAAACTATATATCTTTGAAGAGTGTATTGGGCATCCTTTCAATCCAAATTTTGAAAGTAATCCTTGTGGAAGTATGATGTTATCAATAGATTCACATGGTAATTTTTACACATGCCTTCGCTTTGCACAATATTCTCTTCGTTCTAAACAAGCACGATATATAGGGAATATAAAAGACGGTATAAATTATAATTTATTAAGGCCTTTTTATATTATTGACGAACTATCCCAAAGCCCATTAAAATGCCAAATGTGTGATGTCGCAACTGGATGTAGATGGTGTCCTGCGGAAAATTACGATGCTTCTTCTACCTCAACTATATTTGAGCGAAGTACTGCCATTTGTAAAATGCACAAAGCTCGTGTAAGAGCCAAAAACTATTATTGGAATAAATTAAAATACAAGAAAGCATAAATGGAACAAGAAATTAAGCAAATTGACCGTGGATGGTTAGAGGGGGCTGCCAAAACAATTACATTCATAGTTACGAAGGATTGTCAATTAGCATGCAAGTATTGTTATTTAGTTGGCAAAAATGAGAACGAAAGAATGTCTATTGAGACAGCAAAGGCTGCTGTAGACTACATTCTTGATACAAGAGACTTTTTTAATGAAGAATCTGTTATATGGGAATTTATTGGTGGCGAACCTTTTCTTGAGATAGATTTGATAGACAATATTTGTGATTATATTAAAACACAAATGTTTGTAAAGAATCACCATTGGTTTAATTCATATAGATTTAATTTTGCAACAAATGGTATAAATTACAATTCTTCTAAAGTTCAAAATTTCATCAAGAAAAACTGGACTCATCTAAGTATAGGTATAACAATAGATGGAACCAAAATAAAACATGACCTGAATAGAGTTTATAAAAATAGTGAAAAGGGGTCTTATGATGATGTTGTCTTGAATATACCTTTATGGCTCAATCAATTTCCGACAGCTGGAACCAAAGTAACAATTAGTAGTCCTGATATTCCTTATATAAAAGAAAGTGTTTTACATCTTTATTCTTTAGGAATACATGAGGTTAATATCAATGTCGTGTATGAGGATGTATGGAAAGAAGGAGACGATTTGAAATTTGAGGAGCAATTATTGTTGTTGGCAGATGAAATCATAGATAATGGTTTTTATAAAGACTATGTATGTTCTTTCTTTTCAGAAACAATAGGCAAGCCTATGGATATTAACTCTGACAATAGAAATTGGTGTGGCGCAGGTAGAATGCTATCTATTGATGCTGCTGGAAATTTTTATCCTTGCACTAGATTTGCACAGTATTCCCTACGCTCCAAGTCAGCAAGAATCATTGGTAATATAAAGGATGGAATAGATAAAAACAAAGTACGTCCATTCATCGTTCTTGATAGAATTGTTCAAAGCAAGCAAGAGTGCATTGAATGTAATGTTGCAAGTGGTTGTGGATGGTGCCAAGGAGAAAACTATGATATATCAGAAACTGGCACAATTAGTCAAAGAAGTACTGCCATTTGTAAGATGCATAAGGCTCGTGTTAGAGCAAATAATTATTATTGGAATAAATTATATCGGAAGTTAGAAATAGACGGAACACCAAAGGATATAATAAAACGTGTAAAAAACAACCCTTCATTCTGCTAATATGCTACAATATCTAATAATTCAATTGTGCGATACAAGCACATCATTTTGTCATTATACAAATGACAAGACAAAAGCCAAGTTAATAAGTCTTAGCAACTTAAAACTTGGAATTAAATTCGCAATGAAACAGAATCTAATGATTCAGTTTCTTTATCCAGATTATGACATACCAGAAGAATATAAGACTGTCATAAACTCAATTGATCATAGTGACATTGTTGCTTCTACGTGTGAAAATGAGACACTTAGAGAAAATGCTGACATTGTCATTCTTTCTGATTGGACAGCTTTGGAGTACTACAAGTTTCGAAAAGATTCAATATACGCTTTAAGAACAAGTAAAGACGACTTGTTCGATCGTTATTTGTTGCTAAAGCCAATAATCTCAAAAGTGTATCGTTTGAATATCATAATAACTGATATAGAAAACTTCACCCCTGAAGACTTTAACAAATACAAGCAGATTCTTCATGTCCTTTCTAATAAATTAGCGGACGTTTTTAATAATAATGATAGTGTCCAATTGAATTTACTAACAGATCGTATTATTTTAAACAAAATGAACAACTGCAATGCTGGCTTTTCCCATTTAACACTTGCTCCTAATGGATTGTTGTATATATGTCCAGCATTTTATGCTGATAAAAAAACTCATCAAAGTAAATATCCTGAATATGATTTCTGTTTAGGAGAGATGTGCAATGAGATACACATTCCAAATGAAAGTCTTTACAAATTGGAAAATTCTCCATTATGTAGAACATGTGATGCTTTTCAATGCAGAAGATGCATATGGCTCAACAAAAAAACGACATTAGAAGTTAATACTCCAAGTCATGAGCAATGTGTCATATCGCATTTAGAAAGAAATTGTAGCAAGGAGTTATTGGAATCTATTAGGAAGCAACATGATAGTCTTTCTGATATTGAGATACCTCCAATAGACTATTTGGATCCTTTTGATAATCGCAAAGAATGGTAATGATAGCAAAAACTACACTATTAATAATGGCGTTGATGACCACTGTAGTTTCTATAAGTGCAGAGGGTCTCGAACGTGGTATGAAATGTATATGGGTTTCTGTCTCAAGTCGACATAATGCAAAAGAGCAAGATATTGTTTCGCGCGCTAATCAATATCTTGGTAGAACCATTTATGTTGAGATTGATTCTATAAAGAATATACATAATACATATTATATAGGACATGATACAAACTGGAAAAAGATAGATTCAAAAACATTTGTATACCATAACGAGATAGAGAACTATAAATTTACATTTTATGCTAAATATAGCGATGATTTTAGTTGTCTATCCCTTAAGAAAATTGTCTGGGAAGGTGAGCCTGATTGGGGAATGACTATGAGAAATGAATTTTTCATAACAGAATATTATGTAGATGTAGCCCAAAAAGTAGAACCATGTAAATCTCAAGATGAATTTGAGAATAAATATATTAATTTTCCATTTAAATAAATACATATGCAAAATAGGAAATTGGTGGGACACGTAACACCCGAAGAAAAGGATGAAATTCAGACTATTTTTGAAAGAAGAAATGGATTGAATGAACTTGCCAAAATCGTAACTCCCGAGAATGTGGAACTGTATGAAAAACTAGTTAAAGATTTAGGAGAAACTTCTACTAAATTCCAAAATTGGTGGGATAATATGGCTAGTAAATATAATTGGGAGATGACAGATGATGGTCGATGGGAGATTACCTTTGACAAATGTGAAATCTATCTTATTACGAAAGAGTAAGGGTGGCGCGATACGACTACGATAAACTTGTGAATAACAAAAGTTTGTAATATGATTAAGAAAAGAGATACTTACTTATTATCGGCTATTCTATTGTTTTCTATGCCAAGCAACGCACAAAGAACAACGGATATGCTGAATGACACGACGCATTTGGACGAGGTGGTGGTCGTGGGTTATGGCACACAGACAAGGAAACAGTTGACCAAGAGTGTGTCGTCAATTGGAAAGGCAGACATCGAGCGGCTTGCCCCAACAACAATGTCTATTCAAGATATTTTGAGTAGTGGATTGGCTAAGGGTGTGTTGTCAATTCAAAATACAGGTGAGCCTGGCGCACCACCAACTATCAATGTGCGTGGTACGACCTCTCCTTATCCTAATCTCACTACAAGTACCCTCAACAACGCACCGCTGTATGTAATTGACGGAATACCAATGTTTGTGGAAGCAAATTCACTCAATCCTTTATTGTGTTATTCTCCTACAGACATTGAAAGTATTGACATCTTAAAAGATGCTGCAGCTACGGCGATATATGGATCACGTGGTGCAAATGGTGTTATAATGATTAGAACAAAGGTAGGAAAGAAAAATGAAAAGCCACAAATATCTTTTGGGTATTCCTATAGCATTGCTAGACCAATAAAGAAATATAAGGTTTTAAATAATTCTCAATTTAGAACTCTATATTCAGAAATGATAAACAATAGCATAGACGCATACAACAAGGGATACGTATGGGATTATTCCCAATTGGAATATTTTGCAAATATTTCAACGTTGGGAGACGTGAATCCGTATACAGGTGGTGAGAGTATAAAATTTGAAGGATTAAAATCAGATGCTTTTGGCAACGAAAATATTGATTGGCAAGATGAAATAGAACGTACTAATGCAGGTACACATCAATATAATGTAGCTGTAAGAGGCGGATCTAACAATACAATTTATTCTGTTTCATTTCACGGTTCAAATAAAGAAGGAATATACAAGAATGATAATTTGAACACATATGGTGGACGTTTATCTTTAGAAACAGATTTGACTAAAGGTATAAAAATTGGAACAAATGCCAGTTACTCAGAATCAAAAAGAAATTTTTCATTGTCAGACGAGTTTTATTGGTATACTCAACCATTCGTGGTTAGACCTGATTTGCCGATAAAAAATAGTGATGGAGATTATAATAAAATTGATGAAATCGGTATGATGGGAGGAAAAGGTTTATACTCCCCTAATCCAGTAGCCATGTTGAATATGAAAAATTCACATGAAAGTAGTCAATTATTAGCTAATGCTTATGCTGAATTCTCAATATACAAGGGGCTGAAATTTAGGGCTGATTATGGACATACAAATTACAAATATGAGTCGAGCTATTTCCGACCAATTATTACGCAGCAAGACCAATCTATATTAGGTGAATCACCAATTTCTACACTTACTCTTTGGAATGGAATATATAAAACATCTACTGCGAATTTTCAAGTAGACTACAAACTTGATACCGGGAAACACAATATTAATGCCCTATTGGGATATGGAACTGAACGCACAAGAAATGTTTTAACAACACTGACTTATGAAGGATTCCCCAACGATGAAGTTCTAAATAATGTAGCATCAGCGAAATGGAGTTCTGGACAAAACCAAATACTTCAAAAACATGGTTTAAATTCATGGTTCACTCGTCTAAATTACGGATATTTCAATAAATATTTCGCAGAATTTAGCTTCAGAGCCGATGCTTCATCAAAATTTGGTTCTAACAACCAATGGGGATATTTCCCTGCATTTTCTGCTGCTTGGGTAGCTAGTCAAGAGAATTTCTTCAAACATTTTAGATGGCTTGATAATTTAAAAATTCGTGCAAGTATAGGTCAAACAGGTTCGACAAATATTGATGATTTCTCTTATAGACAGTATTATAGTTCGAAAGGACAATATATTGGTAATTCTTCTATTGTGCTCAATGATATGCTACCTAATAAAGGCATTAAATGGGAGAAAACAACAGAAAGCAATTTCGGAATTGATTTTGCCTTTTTAAATAATCGCATATATGGTAATATAGACGTTTATTATCGTAAAACGGATGGTGCGTTAGCACCTGCACCACATATCGCAGAGTCGGGACAGCACTATTACTTTGGCAACATAATAGATTTAACCAATAAAGGATATGAAATTTCGTTTGGAGCAGATATTGTCAAGAATAAGGATTTCATCTGGAAAACGATACTAAATTTGTCATCAAACAGGAGCGTAATAGACAAACTTAATGATGCGCAAATAAGTCCTGACTTACAAGAATCATTTATTGTAGGTTATCCTGTAGGAACAATCAAAGGATATGTCGTTGATCATATTGTTCAATCACAAGAGGAAATAGATGCATTAAATGAGAATGCGTGGAAGCTTTATGAACAAGAATATCAATCAACAACTGGAGTTGGCGACTACTTATATAAGGATATTAATGGTAATGGAATTATTGACGACAATGATAGAACTATTATTGTAAATCCAGAACCAACTTTTTTTGGTGGATGGTTTAACCAATTCTCATATAAAAGTTTTACACTTTCATTTACGATGCAGTTTTCTTATGGAGGAGAAGCTCTCTATACACAATTACAAGAAGATGCCAATTCATTACTGGCGCATAGTGTAAGTCCTGAAATGTATGGAAACTTTTGGACACCAGAACGAAAAGAAGCAAAATATGCTAGATTGGCACCTGGCTTGTATAATATGAATAGTGAGGTTAACGATAGGTATGTTTTTAGTACTTCTTATTTGAGAATGAAAAATATAACATTCTCCTATAACATCCCCAATAAAATATTGCAAAGATTTCATGCCAATAGCGCAAATATATTTCTTACAGCAACAAACCTGTTCACGATTTGCAACTGGCCGGGGTTAGATCCAGAAACTTTAACTCCTGGAGCTACATATATGGGGCGTAATACAGATCCATACCCATTAAGTAAATCAATATCAATTGGACTAAATTTGCATTTTTAATCTAAAGCACATTTTACAATGACAATAAGAACAATAATATATAGCATTGCCCTATTTGCATTAACTTCATGTGAGCAGTTGGGGTCTGTAAACGACATTACTCCAGAATATGTCCTTACAGATAAAAATGTTTTTGTTGATGCTAATTCGACAGAAGCTTTTGTTGATGGATTATATCAGCATTGGCGTAGTGATGGGATAACCCAAATGAGAAATTGTATGTCTCTATTAACAAGGACTTCAAATAATTCATCTGTACCAAAAGCATATGAATTTAAAATCAATGATGTTAGTCCTCGTTCATCATTAGTATTTGACTACTATAGCAATTTATATTTGATAATAAATCAAGCTAATACCATAATTAATTATCTCCCAAAATCAACGCCTAAATTATTGAATGAAGAACGGAAAAAAGAAATAATAGGAGAAGCATATTTTAACCGTGCCATTGCATATTTCATGTTACTTCGTTCTTTCGGTGAGTTTTGGAACGAAGATTCGGCGCTTGGAGTCGTTATTTATGAGACTCCAGTGAGTGACAATATTGGTAAAGCAAGATCTTCAGTAAAAGACTGTTTTGAGATTATTAATAGCGACTTAGACAAGGCTTCTTTATTATTAGCTTCAAAAGAATTTAATAATTGCAAAGCGAATAAACTAGCAGCAAAAGCAATAAAAGCTAGAGTAAAACTCTATCAAAACGATTTTGAAAGCGCAAAAACACTTGCCCAAGAAGTTCTTACAGAAAGTGAAAAGATTCCTATAAAATTAGAGGAGAACTATGCAGATATTTATCAACATACGTATAATTCACCTGAATTGCTGTTCGCTATCTATACTTCATACCCTCAGGAAACAATATCAAAAGGATTATTTTTTGATTTTTATTATAATGGTTTTGGTTATACATTACAAACAATTGCTGACGAACTCGTTGACGGAGCAGAAGATGGTAATTTTGTAACAGGAGAAGGACTTGATTATAGGTATAAATCTGTCTATGTAACAGATGAATGGGAGGATGGGTCCGAAACCCTATGCAAAAAATACACAAACAATGTGAATGGTACAGATTGTAATCCGTATTATTTTATCAGATTAGCAGAAGTTTATTTAATAAAAGCTGAAGCTGAAGCAAGATTGAATAATCTGTCAGAATCTCGCAAATGTTTAAGTGTCGTAACCAATCGTGCAGGATATAAACCTAATTACACAAATCTGATAGAAAATAAGGATTTGTTATTACAAATATTTCGCCACAAATATATCGAACTAAGTGCTGAAAATAATGAAGAATGGTTCGATATGGTTCGTTATAACTGCCTAGACGGAATAGATTTCGTATCATATGGCTATTTACGATCTTTTGCACATAAAAACCTACCAATCCCTTACGATGCTTTGGCAGGCAATGCTAAATTGGCTCAAAATCCAAGTTACATTTTCAACAATAAGGATTAAGTATAACCATATATTGCACAAAGCAAATGATGTTTAAGTTTATGTAAAAATAAGGAATAATACAATGTCACATTTACTATTTGCAACACAGTTGCTATTTATTGGTTCTACAGAATTGCTGCTGATTGGTGGCATAGCGTTACTCTTGTTTGGCGGTAAGAAACTGCCTGAGATGATGCGTGGCTTAGGACAAGGAGTTCGGGAGTTCAAAAAAGGAGTCAATGACACCAAAGAAACCGAAGAGAATCCTAAAGAGGAAGTAGAAAAGAAAGAGTCAGAAGAAAATCCATCAATAGATGAATTAAAAAATGACGAAAGAAAATGATTCTAATTTAATGACATTCGGCGGACATTTAGAAGTGCTCCGTCGAATGTTATTTCGCATTATTGCTGTTGCTGGAACGTTCTCTGTAATCGTTTTCTTTTGTAAGGAGACTACTTGGGGGATATTATTAGCCCCAAGTGAATACAATTTCACCACATATACGTTTATAGAGAATATCGTATCGTTATGTGGTTATGATTTCCATTTTGAAAAATTCCATGTTGATTTAATCGCAACAGACTTATCCAGTCAATTCATGACCCATATTACAACATCTGTGTATTTGGGGGTATTAGGAGCTTCGCCTTATATCCTTTTTGAACTATTCAAATTCGTATCTCCTGCACTTTATGAAAGCGAAAAGAAGTATTCGGTAAGCGTAGCTGTAATAATATATTTATTGTTTATAATAGGAGTCCTCATGAGCTACTATATATTGTTTCCAATTTCATTCCGTTTTTTGGGTACATATAGTGTTTCTGAAAATATTCGCAGTACCATTACATTGGATTCTTATGTTGAAACGTTTACAACTTTGACATTCATTATGGGGATTGTTTTTCAATTACCAGTAATTATGTTCTTTTTAGCTAAATTAGGGTTCATATCTTCACAACTATTGGCGAGATATAGGAAGCATGCTTTGATTGTCATTATGCTTGTTGCAGCAATTATAACACCTCCAGATTTGATGACTCTTGTTTTGGTAACAATTCCGTTATACTTACTATATGAAATTAGTGTAAGAATTGCCAAAATCGTTGAAGCAAATAGATAGTTATCAGAATACAGATAAAAGAGTATCACGACATTGTTTCAATATAATGCCGTGATACTCTTTTTTATTTGTCTATATACGATGCAACATAATATACAATAGAAATGACCGTATAAAGGAAACACGGCAAGAATATCCAAAGCAAAGTCTTTGCCCAACCATTCGACAACCACACTCCTTCATTTCTTGACATCATATTAGACATATCATAGAAATGGCGAGTGAGGATTTCTTTATTCGCCTTTCGGTGGTCTTCAAGAAGTTTGGACTCGTTTTCAATGAGTTTCTTCCTGTTGTTGATTGCCTGTTCCATATCGGCATCATCAACCTTAGCTTTGACAGTTATGTCTTTTACTTTGCCGATGTAGGCTTCAATAGCTTTGGTGACAGTATTCGCTTTATCTGAGGCTTCACTCAATTTGTCTTTTGCTTCATGCATGGAAGCAGTAGCCATTTCAACGCCACTTTTTGCTGAAGTCAAGCTATTGCCAGCATCCTTATAGGCTTGAAGCTGTTGGTCAAACTTGTCCGAAACCTTATCCGTTTCGATATTCTTGTCAATCGTGTTCTCGAAAGATCCGAAATCCATATCCGAGATTTTACTTTTACCTATTGGCATAATGTCAGTGCTGTTGGTTGAACATTCGGTTATCTGCCATACCCTTGCTTCTTGCGAGGTCTGCACAGTCGATTAGCCATCATAGCGCAGCGATACGCCCAAGACAGTTCATCTTCGTCCTTGTCACGTCCCCAACCTGAGGTAGCACCACCTCCGCCACCGCCAGACTGGGCGGCAATGGTTGTGGCAGCATCAATGTATTCAGCAAAGAGAAGAATGGCGGTTTTCTGCACATCACCTATCTTGGCAAACACATTGTCGGCATCCAAAGTTATATTCTTGTCGATGACATCCAGACAATTCTGAGCAATATCAACAGGATAATGATGAAACTCGTCCGTATAAAAGTCGAAGTGACGTATCTTTGGAGTGTTGTCCGCAGTAGGCATGGGTTTGGGTACAGTCATAATCTTTGGCTGTTGGGTATTCTTTGTTGGAGTTGAAATTGGTTTCTCCAATTCTTGATGATGCAGTTTTGCCCAAGTGCCTTCAATCTTTGAGGGCATCAGACAACGACCTTTGCCAAGTTCCGAGGACTTATAAATGGAATTGCCTCGTTTAATGGCATATCCACGCACTTGTCCTTTGCTGTCGGATTGTAGTTTGATATCATACCCCATTTGCGTGAGGCATTTTGTGTATAGTCCCCAATCAAAGTACGGCATCTTAGCCAAAACGGAAAGACAATTATTGGTTATCGCTTCCTTATTTTGGCGGCTCACCTCTTGTGCATCTTTCCAACCACGCTGTTGCCCAACCTTGGCGGCAGCAGCCATCGCTCTCTCGTAGATATAATGGGCATCATTCACGTTGCCACTCATGTCTATGCGGTTCGCATCAATGTGAAGGTGCATAATGCCACTCTTGCTGTCATGATGGAGTGCAACTACATACTGGCTGTCTTTGAGGTTGGTTGCCTTTGCACTCTTGCGCTTCGACTTGGCTGAAAGGTCAACCGCATCAAACTCACGGATAAAGTCATCCGCCAACCTCTGCCATTCCTCCATCGTCCAACCTTGCGTTTCCTCCGAGGTTGGGGAAACCTCAATACGTATCATGTTCCTTTTGAGCGGATGATAACGGTTCAATTTGTCCTCAAACTTCTTCTGCAAGGCAAGCATTCTTGCCCACATTGCCGTTGGGGAAATATCATCGGGCAAGAGATTGGTCTTTACTATCTCCGCCTTGTCCTTATCCACTGAGTAACGTATGGCATTTGCGCCATGACTTATTACCTTTGCTTTTGCTATCATATATTTCGTATGTTCTATTGTGTTAAGTATTTCTCTATCTCAATCATGCGGTTCAATATTACCTCTGCACTTGTTCTCCATCGTTTCATGAAGATTTCACTGCGGAGAATGTTCTCACGTTCTGTAAGCGGACGGCCTTTGAGGAAGCCGAACAATTTCTGTATATCGCCCCTGGCATCCGAAAGGCTGTTCAAAGCCTCCATTTCTTTGTCAGTCAGGCGTTGTTTGGGATATTTGCCCTCCAACCGCTTGCGTGCGTATGCGCTTGTGGTCAGTCCGCAAAGAGCAGCATATTCCGCTATCTCCTTATGGAGTTGCGGTGTCAGCCTTACTATCAGGCGGCTCGTGTATTTCTGTGCCTCCTTTTCTATATTTTTCTTATTCATACCATGTATTGCTTCTATAAAAGTGTGCAACCCAATGCGAGCTTGCGAGCGTTCAAGAAGTCCATTGGCATACGGACAAACGAAGTGCGTTTGTATGACATTGGTATTTCTTGCATAGCACCGCTATCAGAGTTTACGCACAAGCACGCTACGCACTGCGATTGCACCAGTTCACAGACTTGTTGTATAACGGTTCTCAAATTACCCAAGCAACAGCAACTGTGGAGCGTCCTCCGCTTCCATCTGTTTTTTGAAGAATTGCCTTCTGGCTTCTGCCTCCAGTTCCATGTCAGAGACGCTTGGCGGTGGAACATCTTCCTCCTCGCCATTATCGCCATTTCCTGAAGTTAGGGAAGAAAAGGAACTGTTGGCAAGTTGTGTTGGAGAAGTACCGCCATTCTTGATGGGTGGATCTTCTTTGTTGGGGAAGGCAGTTGTGGAAGTCATAGTGTTAGACTTGCCGGAACAGTCTCTTTGGTTGATGGGAACATAGTGAGGATTGACATATTTCTTGTCGTCAACAATCCATGCAGAAATGCATAGCAATGTGTGAACACTTCCTCGTCTTGTCTGTACAGAAGAGAGGATGCCCAATTTGTTCATGTGGTCAAGCATCTTGGAGACGGCTTTTCGGTCACACTTCCATAGTTTGGATAGAGCCACCTCTGACATGTTCACCTCCCATAATGCGGTTGTGGACTCCCCAACCTCATTTGAGGTTTCAATCTGTCGTGTCACAATCTGAATGAGTTGATAAAGGCATGAAAGGCGGTTGATGCCAGCCGTGCCACCCATCAGATAGTTTACTTGTTCATTACTCAGGATAATGCTGTTGAAAATATTACTGTTCATCGTTGTTTTATTTTTGTTGTGTAAATCTGTTCATGCTGTTATGCGGAAAACTTTCTGCCGTCAAAAGAGAAACTATCGCCTCATGCCGAAACCTCTCTCTGGCATATAATACTCCTTGTCGTATGCTATATGGTCAAGCACACGTTGCAGTCTGTCAAGTTGGGGACTGTCAAGCACTTGTATGGCATTGATGGTAATCTTCTGTGATGCTATTCTTCGATGCTCACAGTTTCTTTCCGACATGGTTCCGTCACCGTCAGCATAGACCGAATGAAGATAGGTATTGACTGCTTCCGTCTGTTCCTTGCTTGGGTAAGCAGCAGGAAAGCGGTCGGAAATGTATTCTACCATATTGCTGACCGCATTAGCCAACAGAGGGTCACGTTTTTGCAGGCTGTTTACAAGTTCATCTTTCGTCATGATGCTATAGTCTATTGTTCATTTCATTCAGACGGTTTGCAGCCTCCAGTCTTATCTCCTCCTCCGACATGGCTCTTGCTCCTCGTACCCAGTCAAGCAAGGCTTTCTTCTCAAAGAATATGAGCTTGCCTGCAGGCTTGAAGTACGGCAACTGGTTAAGATGCGTCATTTTGTAGAGCGTGCTCTTGGCAATGCCGAGAAAGGCGGAAGCCTCTTCAAGGTTCAACACTTCCTTTGTCATATAGCAAAGGTTCTCCAACTTGTTTACTCTCGACTGAAGCTCCACTATCTTGCGCTCATGGTCGAGGTTCATCTTTAATGCGTTCTTTTCTGTCATAAATCTGATATTTTGTTTATTTCGTTATCGATTCCGGCTGCAAAGGTATATTGTTACCAATGATATTCAAGCAGCCGTTATGGTTTATTAAAAGTGCTGATTTTCAATCCTTTGGTTCTATTTTACCATGCTGCAATGTGGTAGATTGGTCGGACACTTACTTGAAATTCAGCATCTTCAAATGTCTATCGTTCAAACATTCACAAAACCAAGGATTGGACAATAAGGGTGGCAAATCTTTGGTTCTATTGCCAGTTCTCGTTTTTGAAAATGTCCAACAGAGTGCAAAACAAAATTTAACACCCGATTTTCGCAAGTCATGCTGTTTGAGGTCAAAATCGCTTGCAATAACCACATTTGGAGTACAATGGTAGGAAAATGAGTTGTGAATGAGAGAAATAGGGATTTCCCCTCGTTTTTCAAGGGACAAATTTGTACCTTTGCAAACGAAACAGAGGTATTCCACAAGGGATATTTCGGGCGAAGTGTTCTTGACTTTATTTTTCCGTGGTTTTGTCCCGTTTTTGTCCCTCGCTGATTTTGTATCACGAGACAAGAATTTATAAATGACTGATTTACAGCGACTAAAATCGTGTTTTGGAGAATTGGTAACGGCAACCACCAGTAACCACCAAAAAGGACCTTGCGAACCGATAAAATCGCTGTTGCATAAAAACTCGTTTGTTTGAAAAACGACATTATCAATGTCTTCCTCAAACAAATCAACACCTATGGTTTGCGAAAGATCGCTAACCATGTCTTTTATTCCATCCATCGTACCACTACCGGATGAAGCATCTAAGAATAATGTACTAAATGCCATTTTTATATCAATTTTAAAATTTTCGCACAAAAGTAATGGAAAAACATAAAAATGGCCGCATAAACACGATATACCTTTTTATTTAACATATTCTTTTTCTAAGGTGTATCGTGTAAACTGTTATAAATGAGGCTGCTCGCCCCCTTTAACCCCTCGGTGTTAATGCAAGGGTATAGATTATTGAGGTGAATATACAACAAAGCCCCTTGCTAACGCAAGAGGCTTATGATTATTTGAATAAAGAATCAAGATTTTTATCCTTTTCAGTTTTGTTGAGTAGTTCTGATTTTGCAGTTTCCAAATTAAGAGCATCGATTAAACTCTGTATTTGTTGTTCGCTGTTGAAATTAAAACAAACTTGCGACACAGAAAAAGTTTCTTTGATAGGATAGGATGTAAGCATTCCTTCGTTGTAACCTTTGGTTCTTATAAAAGGAATTCCATTCCACCCCATAAAAACATTACACTCTCCTTTTTCATCTACATTAAACATGGCATGTACTTCATGTATAGCTGCGATTCTCATGTCTTGATAGTATTCAAAACCGTTTTTAGTAGCTTGAAGAAATAATGCAGGATTGTTTTTGTAATAACCGATTTCCTTGGAATATTTCTTCACACCATTTTCCTTTGCTATAGATGACCACTCTATATATTTTTCTTTTATAAATTTTAATTCATTAATAAAGTCAGTCAAACAATTAGGTCTATTTTTTGTTTCTAATCCAGCCTTAATTTTTACTCCTTTATCGAAGCAGGAAAGAGTTAGATTAAGTCCAGAAAAACTGCCATCATTTATAAATAAAGTAGTGAGGCACGTATCTGGATGGTTGTTGTATCCTTTCATATAAAATTTACGTGTTACCGTCCCAGTCTGTGCCATCACATTTAGCATTCCTATCAAACTAAGGAATACTACTGCTATTGTTTTCTTTGCTATGCTATAATTGTAATTTCTGTTGCTCATATCATTTACTCTTTGGTTTGACATTATTGCCGTTTTACCTATTTTTGGCTGTAAAGATACAGCTTTTTCTTGAATTGAGCAACATTATTAACTAAAAGTTTAGTTTTCACATATATTTTATTGTACTTTTGAGTAAAACGACTGATTTATATCCTTATTTTTCTGTTTCTTTATTGTTTTATTGCATTATTGGCTTATTTCTTTGTTGCTATATTTCTTTATTTTCTTATATAATTATATTTTTATATGGTTATATAATTATGCGAATATAGGTGTATTTGTTTGCTTATTTGGAGAAACCATCCACGGCCATGGCGTTCTGCCATCTTCGCATGGCATTGTTTGCTATCACCGTATTGCTTGATTGCCTGTCTATTTTCGTTGCTTTCTGCTGGGCTTGTTTGACAGTCTTTAGACTTTTCCAATATCTTAGTTGCCCTGTGAGGGAGAGGTTGCGCTTCACTATGTCTTGGTAGATGGCCAAATATTCCTTCTTTCGACTGCCTAGGTCTAGATAGGACTTTCTGATGAGCTTGATGGCACAGTCGAGACTATTGTAGATGTCTTTCCAGTTCTTGAAGTCATCGCTGCTGCCTCCATAGCTTACTATCTTGTTGATGTTGCTTTCGAAGGTGTTCATCTTACTCTCTATCTTTCCCTTTTCCATCATCCAGGCGACATCGCCTGCGCCTGGTGTTCTTGTAGCGATGTTGGTGGCTTCTACCTTCTCTCTCTTTACCAAGTCGGAATCCACTTTCTCCGCCAAAGGGACTTCCTTGTTGGTCAATACTTGATTTTCCAAGCGAAAACTCAACTTGTTGGTGGCTGCTGCTGTTTTTTGATAACTCTTGTGAGTAAGTTGATAGTATTCTCTTGGTTTAAGACTACCAGCACCAGTTTCCATCACGGTAAACTGATTCATGATGTCATCTTCATGAATATAGGTAACCTCGGCTCCTTGCGCTCTTGATGTCGTGGAGATGAATAACATTGCCACTAATGAAAATAAAATTCTTATATGTTTCATTGATTATTGCTTAATATAATTATATTTTTATATACTTATATGTCTGTTTCTTTATTGTTTTATATAAGCCTATACTTATATATGCCTTTTATCCATTGGAACTAAATGTCTTCTCTTGACCTGCCGCCGAGAATGCCCCCTCCTCCCAAAGCCTTATGTTTCTCGGTGGAAGGGTTTTGAAGGTTGTTGTAGGCAATATACTGGGATTTCTTCCATGTGTCGTATGCCTCCAACGCCATCTCCCTGATGGTCTTGGCTCTGAATATCTCTTTCTTCCAGAACCCCAGACGAATGGTCATATAGCTCCAAAGGGTTAGGTAGGCGTTTCTGACTGATGCGTCTATGGCATCCATGTTCTCATTGATACATTGCAAGCAGAGCATCATGGATTCTGTCTTGCACTCTGCCGTTCCTGTGAGGTAGGCTGACAAATCTATATAGGATTTATAGATGCTGGAAGCGGAACTTTTTATATCCTCTATGGTTTGCTTGCTTGTTGTATAGATGATGGTGTCCGATGACCATACCTTGCCCTTCAAGAGTATCTTTTCCTCATACTCGTTCAGAAGCTGTAGGTAGCTATTGATGTTGCTACTGCAGCTTTGGTAGGTTCTTACTCCATGAAAAGCCGTGGCTGTTCCATTAAGAATGAGGTCGATGATGTCAAAGCAGCGTTTGTATTTATCGAGCCTCTTGCTGGATTCCTGATATTCCTCGATGCTTTTCTGCGAGCCTTCATGTACCTGTTCTACTCCTAGCTCAGCTATCATTCTTATATCCAAGGCTGTTCTTACAGTCTTGTGGTTGGAAATCATCGCTTCCATGGATGGCATGTCGTTGATGCCAAACTGGGCGTGGCTTTTTGTTGGAAGCCATGCCAGTAATGCCACTATTATATAATAGGTATAGTACCTATGGTTCTTTTTTCTCATACCGTTCGTTTTTAATTGTTACTTTTTATTTTTCCAATGAGCATATCTGGGGATAGTATGTCTAACTTGGAAAAGGCAAACCACTTTTTACCTAAGTCTTTGATGGAGGCTCCAATGTGATATACATCATCGTCTATACAAAGGAAGCGGTCATGCGACAAACGGAATGTCTCAACATCAATCGGTGCATATTGAGCATTATGGCGGTCCATGTCGAGTTGGAACTGACGGCTTATCTGCTGAGTGTAGATGATTGCAGACACGTTATTATCTCTTTTATCGAGCAATGTCAGTACGGTCTCGTCAACATAGTTGTCGATAAGGACAATACGTTTCTTCGCACTCTTAATCAAGTCGGACACGAAAGTATAGGCATCATAAACTTGCCCATTGTAGAACACACCTTGTTTCGGCTTTGCATTGCCCTCATCCAATCTGCGAAATACCTCGTCTATGCGTTTGTCTGTTTCTTGCTGATGTTGCTGCATTTCCAGTTGATGGTACTCCATTGTTGAAAGACGTTGGAAAACTTCTGCATTTGTCACCATGAAACGTCTCATTGCAACAAATGCATCCATAATTCGTATGCTTACACGAATTGCGGTTTCACTTCTAAGAACAGTGGAGAGCATAGCCACTCCCTGCTCCGTGAAAGCATATGAACGAACTGTTGAGTGCTTCAAACTATTGAACCGGTCGCAATTTGCGACCAGTTCAGCCATTTCCTCCTTAGTCAGTTGAAAACGGAAACGCTCAGGGAAACGTTCTATATTACGTTTTACAGCCTCGTTTAATCTTTTAGTTTCCACTCCGTAAAGTTCAGCCAAGTCTCTGTCTATCATAATCTGCTTTTCACGAATAGACATTATTCGACTTTCTACAGGAGTGGTAACTACGACTTCATCATTTTGTAACCGGTCACAATTTGTGACCAGTTCTCCTTTATCTTGATGTTCTATATTATCTGCCATATTTCTATCTTTATTTTTGAGATCACAAATTGTGACCTTAAACGTTTTTGTCAGACTTTTGTGTGGATGGGGTATTCTCTTTCTTGTCCTCTACTCCTGCCTGTTTCTTCATTGCCGCCATACTTGCATCTTCCCATCTTGTAAGTGCATACTCGGCGATAGCTCCTCTGGATGCCCTGCTCACTACATCGAATATCTTGTGCTTCAGGAAGTCGAGGATGGTTTCTCTGTCTTGCATCACTTTCTCCAAGATGACAAGCTGTGAGTAGATGGAAGTGAGCTGGTAGTCAACTTCTCTTGCTACATCCAGGCGGTCGCTAGCCCATAGCAGATGGATGCCGTCTTCGTCTTCGTCATCATCAGCTTTTGAAGCATAGTTGTACTTGATGTTGATGCTGCAGTTGGGCATGTCTTCCATCAATTCCTTCAGCTTGGCATTCACCTCGTCGGCTCTTTCTTTCTCGCTCTTGTTCATGTCTAGCTTGATGACTGCCACGACATTGTCGCTGGAATACTCGCTAGTGAGCTTGAAATCCACGGACAATATGGCTCGATGGATTCTGATTCCAAGGAAATACTTTGGCTTCTGTTGCAAGGTGAGGGTGGCTGTATAGGTCACCGTTGACTTCACCGACGGACAATAGCCATGTCTTACAAAGACATATTGGCTGCTGCCTTCCACCCAATTGCCATCGTCTGTCCATTGCAGCTGGTACATGCCTTCCAATTCCTTCATGTTGGATGGTATTCTGTAGGGACCGTCCAAGTTGTCGGCAAGGTCTTCGTAATACTCGTTTACATTGTTGTTCAACTCGTTGAGGAATTTTTGTGTATTGTTGAGCTGTTGCTTCAAGCTTGCCGTCTCATTGGTGATGAAATCATATTGGCTGCGCAAGCTCTTCACCTTGTCCTGGTTGCCCAACGACTGGGCTTGCTGAATTTGCTTTATTAGCTCTTGCTGCTTCTTGTCGTTGCTGGAAATCTGTTGCTTCAAGGTGGAAATCTGTGCCTCATACTCCTTTTGCTTGGTGAGAAGGTCATCCACATTGTTATTTTCTGAGTCCGGGGTGCTGCGCATGGCAAACTCCTTTGACTTCTCATTGAGGGAACTGCCTTGCTTGCCATTCTCCTTCCAGTTGAAGCTGCCTTCTCCTAGGGATGCTCCTCCGTCACAGGTGGCTGTGAAACTTACGGAGTTGCAGCCTTCCATCTTCTTCTCATCGGCCATGGCATAGTATCTTGGTGGGTCGGAGCACAGCTTATAGGAGAGGGTGCTGCCTTCCTTGTCGGCCTCTTGGTCTTGGTAGTATTTCAAGCGAGATTCCATCTTCTTCTTGAAGATTTCCAGGTTCATGGTCTGGGAATCAAAGATTTCCTCATACACCTCATCCTTGATGTTCCAAGTGTCCGTAACTGTCATATATACGCAGAAATGCTTACCTCTTTCGTGCTTGGAATGCGAAAAGGTTCCTCCGCTCTTGTCCCAGATGTAATTATAGGAAACGGTCTGATAGCTGAGGGTTATGGTATGTCCTGGATTCTTTTTCTCGTAATCAGCTTTTTTAGTCGCATTCCATCCTGTCTCACTCTCGGCTGCGCTCTTTAACTGATTGTATTCCGAGGTGGTGAGGGTTGGATAGGGTGGGGCTGTCTTCTTTTGGGAGTTGCACTTGAATGTCCATCCTGGCCAGTTGTCGTTGTTGTTGGTGTTGGAAGGTGGGGACGGCTTGTAGGTGGCGAGGACTTGCGAGCCTCTGTTCACCTGGGCTATGTACCATCTTTGGGTGTAATATTGTCCCTGCATCTCCTTGATGTAGTTGCTGATATAGCCTGTGATGTTGTAGTCGTCAACCTTGAAAAGTCTGGCCACGCCGTCGGCATCGGCGGTCTGGATTACTTGCATCAGGATGTTCTCCACGTTTCCTGCTTCCTTGTATTTGTCGTATTGCTCCTTGAAGTTCTTGTAGAGGTCTGCAATCTCCTTTGGCTTCATGTGGAAAATCTTGCCTATCTTGCTTCCTTCTTGCAAGTTGCTGTCGATGGTGTTTCCACCAATGGAGGCCAAGAGGCTACCAAGGTTCTTGAAGTCTTCCTGTATGTCCTCTTTCGTGAGTCCGTCGCCAAAGTCTCCAAGTTTGTCCAACAGGTCGCCCCAGTTGGTATTTGCACCCATCTGCGCTAGGTCGAATATCTTTCGCAGGTCATCGTTGATGAGGAGGAACGTCACATCCTTGAAACTAAGCTTGCCATTGGTGCAAACTAGCTCGAACTGCTTGCAAAGCTGTTCCACGTTCTCGGTGGTCTTGAACAGGTAAGGCCCCCAGTAGATGGCATTTTGGGGTTGCTTCACCATCTTGGAGGCTACGGTTATCAACTTTGGCATGATACCGTTCTTCACAAGGTTGAGGATGCGCTTGTAATAGTAGTTTTCCTCAGACGCAAAAAGGCCAGGGTTACGCATGGCATCCCTGTCCTTCTTCTTGGATAGTAAAATTCCCGCAGTGGCTACGGTGGCACTCTTGTAATGGTCAACGATCTTTTGCAGGTTGCTGGTGTTCATCGCCTCCATCTCTGCCTCCGAAGCGTAAGCTGCGGTCATGGCTGCAGCCGTCACCTTGTCAACGTTCACCGCATGATAGGACAGGGAGAATATCGGCAAGGTGGCTAGCAACAGCATAGTTATTATGGCACTTAATCTACGCATGGTTTTCATTGCTTGTTCTTGTAGTAAAACACTTTCTTTTCCTTCAGTACTTTCTGGGAGAACTCCAGGCTCTTCTTGATGCCGCTGTTGTGCCAGTCGCTCACGAACTGCTCAATGGCATGTTGGTAGTCGGTGGCCATGAGCTTCTTGTAGAGCTTCAAGGCTTCCTTCTCGGCTTTCTCCGTGGTATAGGCCATGTAGCACTCCGGTGGCTCCTCCACTCCAAGAACCTCGCCGTTCTGCCCTCTCTTCAGGAATACTTCCTTGAATGGGCTTCTGCCTTCCTTGTTGTCCAGACGGTTGATGGTGAAGATTTTCTTGCAGTCGTTGTCGGTGAGGGCGAGGGTCGCCTTGATGTCATCGAACTTGTCCTTGAACTTGCTTTGGTCTAGCAACATGAACACGTCGGAGTTGTTGATGATGGCTTCCTTCACGATAGGGGAGGAGGTGATATCTTGTATCTCCTGTGTCACAACACCAACCATCGCCCAGTGCTTTCTGGCGGTTTTGTAGAGGTATTTTATATAGTTGGCCATCACTGGGGTGGCGATGGCTTTCCATGCTTCCTCGATGACCAGGCATTTTCTGCCTTTCTTGATTCTCATCTTCTGGGTGAACACATCCATGATGATGAGCACGATGATAGGGAAGAGGACTGGATCGTCCTTCACCTTGTCTATCTCGAAAACGATGAACTTCTCATCAAACAGGCTGCTGTCCAAGTCATTGTTCAGGATATACTCTTGCTCTCCTCCCTTGTAGAAAGGTTTGAGGATGGCTGCGAAGTCATTGATGTTGAACTCGATATGTTGTTGGTGCAGTATCTGAGGAATGCGCTCCAAGGCAAACTCATAGTAGGTATTGAAGGAGAGTTCCTTTACTTTCAGCTTTTTCTTCTGTCTCTCTATCTTTTCCAGCTTGCGCTCGATGCGCATGAGATAGTTGTTTTCTATCACCTCCGGGGTGAGAAGCATCAGTTTCTTCTTGGCATTCTCTTTTTCACCTTCGGTGGATGCAGCGTCATCGATGACTGCTTGCAACTTCCCCTTCAGGCGTTGCTGTCTGGTGAGGTCTTTGCCATCTTTTGCCTCTGCCGTGGCTGATTCAAAGTCGAAGTCCTCTCCATATTTCTCTTCCAATTCTTGCTCATACTCCTCATACTTGCCGTTGGTCTTGTCTTGGAGAAGGAGGGTGTCCTTCATCTTCTGCCGCTCTTCGTCAGTAAAGCCTTCGAACGGATTGAAGTAGGCTTCGAAATACTCCACGATGGTTTGGTTGATGATGGTGTCCTCTATCTTGGACGGCATCTCCGCTCCCTTGAATATCTGGAAGATGAGACTCTTCAGGAAGTTCTTCTTCTCGCCAAAGTTCTGGTCATACTCCAGCTTGGTAATCTTGAAAGGGTTCATGGAGATTGGCTTTTCCTTGCTATAGGAAATATAGGTGCCCTCGAAGTAACTGCACAAGCCTTCGTAACTATCTCCTGTATCTACTATCACGATGTCCGTGTCTTGCTCGTAATACTGGCGCATCACGGTGTTCATAAAGAAGCTCTTGCCACTTCCCGAAGGACCTAGGACGAAGAAGTTACTGTTGTTGGTGTATTTCACCTTTCCTTCCTTACCTGTCGTGTCTATTGGCATTGGCACTCCTTGGCGGTCGGTATAGTAACACTTCAAGGGGGAGTTGTCACCCTTCGCCTGGTGTTCCTTGTACATCAGGCACAAGGCGGCCTCCGAGATGGTGAGGAACTGGTCGTAGTCTTGGTTGAGACGGAAACAGTTGCCAGGGAAGCTCGCCACAAACAGCTCCAGCTGGTTGTAGGCTCTCTTGGAGATATGGATGTTATACTTGGCAAAGATGTTTTCTAGGTTGTTGGTGACTTTCTGGAAGTCCTTGTCTGCCTCTATCTTTATCACCAGGTTGTAGTGTGCATATACGAGTTGCTTGCCATTTCTTGCCACCTCGTCTTGAACTGCCTTTATGTCCTCTACGGCTATCAGGTTGGATGGGTTTGGAATGGAAGCGTGACGGTTCTTCTTTTTGTCTAGCTTTGCCATCTCCCTCTTTTGGTTCGGGAAGAAGATGACTTGGTTGTAAATGACAGTATCTACACCTGGGATATGGTCTAGCTCCGACAGCAAGTCCTCTGGCATCACCGAGTTGTTCACCACGGTGTCGCTGTAGGGGCGTATCATGCCTGGCAAACCTACGTTGTCAACATCCAGCAGGCTATATACTTTTACATGTTGGTCGCCCATGCCGATTTCTTCACTGTCAACCTTGAAGTCGGTCATGCCTGTGGTTGGATTCTTGAAGTCAACGGCAAAGAAGCGGTCGGCAAACTCCTGACACTCCCTTGCGCCAAGGAAGCGGCATGTGATTCCACCACTCTTCAATCGGTCGGCTACTTTCTGTATCTTTACGTTGAAATCTCTCCACTTGTTGTTGTCGTAGGCTTTCAGTCCGCCACTCTTGCCCTTCTGGGTAATGGTGAGATAGGTGGTTGCCTCTGTGTAGCTTCTTCCGTTGAAGAAACGGAAATAGGCATCTGATAGGAAACGCTTCTTGGCATCCTTGTTCTTGCCCTTGATGCTGCTCATGTCGAACTGCTTGCGCACAAAGATGTCTTGCTTGTGGATGGCATAGCCATCTCCAAGCACTTGCATCACTGATGCCATGAGTGATGTGAACTCGTAATAGCTATCGGTGTCGGCGGAATATTTCCTTACTGGATTCTCCATCTTCAGAACGGCGGAGTAGTCGCCTTTCTTGGTATATACCACGCCGATGCCATCCACTTCCTCTATGCTGAAATAAATATCCTCGAAGATCTTGGCTCTCTTTCCTCCAGTGCCGAACGCACCTACGGAAATAGCCATACCTACGAGGATGGAAATGAAAACGACCGAAACGAAAAGTAAAATCATATCTATGAATTTATTAAATGATAAACTTGCTCATCTTTTCTGATGTTCCACAAGATGGGCAAGGATGAAAACACCCACAGGTGAGTGCTTGGAATGCAAGCCCTTGTGCTGCTTGATGAATATCATCGCTCCTCCAAAGCCTACGATGGATGTAATCAAGACAAGGCCTACTAGAAAACCGAAGGCAACGTAACCGATGAGAAAACTTAAAATGCCTCCTCCAACGGTTCCTGCAGCCCAATATATGTACCTACCCCTTAAACCCATAAATTCAAGGGGCTTTTGGAGTCCCTTGAATACTGGATAGTCAGGATATTGCTCTTGACTCTCATTTGCCATAATTTATTGATGACGATTAGTTGGTTACACCAAAGAACAATGGCAATGCCTGGGCAGCTGCCACAAGGAAGATACATGCGCCCACGGTCATCATAATCTTCTTCTTGATGTCGTTCTCCTCATTGTTCATGGCAATGTAGATGGAGATGGCTCCAACCACGGCAACGACACCTGCAATGGCATAGCAGAGCTTCACCACTACTGGAACATACTTGGCAATCTCGGTGGTCACCGTTCCCAAGGCTGTTGTTCCTGCCGAATAGTCACCAGCGGTGTTCTGGGCAAACATTCCCAGGGTAAAGACAAAGAGGAGAGTGAACACCATGGCTACTCTTGGGTTGCCAACTAGAGCTTTTGTGCCCTTGGTTGCAGAGCACACAAAGTCCTTTGCGCTTACTGCGTTTTTAAAAATGCTAATTTTCATAAATACTTTTTTGTTTTGATTGTTATTATCTATAATTTAATTTAACCAAAGTTGAACCCGAAGAATGCTGGCATCACGATGGTTGCACCTATCATGAAGAGGCAACTGCCAACAAGCACCATCACACTCTTGGTGAAGCCTTCCTCTCCTGCTTGCAACTTGATGTAGATGCTGGTAGCACTGTAGATGGACAGGACGGCTGCAATGGCATATAGTAGCTGAACAGTCAAACTGCACATGGCAACGACATATACTACCATGTCATAGAGCTTTCCTGAGCTTCCGCTGTAATCGGTTGTGCCACAGGATGCGGAGGCCGTAAGGCATATTGCCATGAATAGAAAGGCTAGAAAATACCTTTTCTTCATTATCTTTCTCATATGCTCATCCTTTCTGCCATATCATCGCCTTCGGCAACCAACAAGGCTAGTCGTTTGTCGTCATAGTCTGCGGCTGCTATCTCATCCTCGCTCTCGGCAACTACCTTCACCATCTCAGCCTTGGCTGCCACAGCCTTGGCATATAGCTCGGAGTCTTCCGTTGCCATAATCTTGGAGGCTATGTCCTCGCCGCTTTCCTCTGGCGAGATGGAAGACTCTTGGACGGTGGCTTCCGATGGGGTGGTTTCTTGTTTCGCCGAAGAGGTGTCTGGCAAGGCTTCCTTTTCCTTGATGATGGTTGGTTCCTCGACAAACGCTTCTTGTGAGGAATTGCCAACGGCAAATACCTCTACGTCTTTCTTTTTCTTACCTTTGTCGCCTACAGTGTCCATGGCCATTATAACGGCATAATAGACGATATAGACAAATGTCAATATTGCTGCGAATATCCAAAATGCTCCCATTGTCTTGATTTTGTTTTGTTAAAAATTCGGGTGCAAAGGAACTACTTTTTTGCAATATAGGGGCGAAAATCACGATATACCTTTTTATTTAACATATTCTTTTTCTAATAACTCTCTTTCTCTTTGCTGATAATCAATAAGTTATAGCTAGCTTGTATTTTTCTTGTATCTAATTTTTCATTTTCGTCCCTTTTGTTCGACCTCATCTTTTATTTGCAAGTAGCGGCGTTGCTCGATGTCCCCCTTGCTTTTTCCTGTACAAAGTTATGGCAGCCCTGTCAGATGCCAAGTACCAGGAGAGGACTCCTTATTTGGCTAAAACTTTTCTGGAAGCCTTCCGCAAATATTGCATATTTGGGTATTCCAGAAAAGTTTCTACCAAATTCCTTGGCGTTCTGACTTCGCTGGGCTGCCATCCTTTCTGCACGTAAAAAGGCTACAGGGGACGACGGACACGCCGGGGTATGATAAAAAAATATCGGATCGAACGGAACGAAAAGCTGTAAAGGCTAGAGGATTCCAGAAATCCGAAGTATAAATTCATTTATGTTGAACCAATAAAATAGAATGATTATGGCAAATTGGGCTAGTACAAGCTACCGAATTGAGGGTAAGCAAGAGGACTTGAAAACTCTGAATGAGTTGATTAACGAGTTTATGGACGGCAAGCGTCCTGTAATGGAAGACAACGCTTCCAAGGATTGGGAGGGTAATGTTGCCCTGGAACTGGGAGAGAACACCAAAGGGTATTATCTCCGTGGATTCATCCAGACTTGTGAACTGGAGGATGATGTCCTAAGCATCGAGGCTGAGGAGGCTTGGGGTGCTACAGACTTCCGACACATCCTTGAAAAACATTTCGAGGGAATGAAGGTTTACTTCATCGTGGAAGAGGAAGGTGGGGAGGTTTATGCCACCAACGACAAGGAAGGACGATTCTTCGACTATCGTTTCTTGGTTGACTCTTGCGTGGATGGGGCTGACGAGTGGGAATACTTCGACACGAAGGAACAAGCACTTTCCTATGTAGCCCGAAGAATGGGGGTGGAAACCGTCACTTTGGAGGAAATAGACAAGTGGAACGATGACCACTACGAGGGGGATGATTACATCTACTTCCACGAATATGAGCTTGTGGCATAATAATTAAGGTAACGGAGAGGCTAACCACCTCTCCATAACGTAACAAAATATGGAATACATAGATTTTACAGCACAGAGACTTCATTTGCATAATAACTGCAAAAGGGCTATCGTTGATTTGATGAAAGAGGTGGAGGTGGAGGAAATAGACCTCCTTCACAAGGAAAATGTCTTTGGAGCGGCTTGGCTCATAAGATATTTCTATGGTGACACTACGATGGAAGAGGTTCAGGTCACCAAGATAAAACTCGATGGGGAGGCTCTTCTATACAAAGGGAGAAACACCGAGGGAGAGGTGGATGAGGATTGGCAAAAACTCGAAATCTCCGATAACGTGATTTCTGCCACTATTGATTCTGTCTATGAGGCTGTTTGGCTGAGATTGAAAAAGTAACCTAAAATTTGAGAAGAGCTATTTTTACTGTTACTAAGTGTTAAATTTTCGTGTATATAACAAGAAAGTTAGGAAAAAGTTTACAGATATTAGAACTTTTTCCTAACTTTGCAAAAAAAATAATGTCACATGAAAGAAAAGCCAAAATTTACAATTCTCTATACAGAGGAAGCTATGAGCTTTTTGCAATCTCTTGATTCTAAGGTTCAAGATAAAATAGCTTTTAATATCAATAAATGTAGGTTTTATACAGATAAAGAGCTATTCAAGAAACTTGAAAATTCAGAAATCTGGGAGTTTCGAACTCTGTATAATAAGAAGGCATATCGTCTTTTTGCATTTTGGGATAAGGATAAAGAGGCGTTCGTGGTAGCCACTCACGGCATCGTTAAAAAGACACAGAAAACTCCTCTCAAAGAGATATTAAAGGCAGAAGAAATTAGAAAGGAATATTTTAATAATAAATAAGTATGGAACAGATGAAACTTTATACTCATGATAAAATGATGGATAGCGTCATTGGTAAGAAAGGTACACCAAGAAGAGACAAATTGGATGCTGATTTGAAAACATTCTTGATGGGGGAAGCTATCAAGAAAGCAAGGGAAGAGAGACACTTGACCCAAGAACAACTTGGTAATTTGATCGGAGTGAAAAAATCTCAAGTCTCACGGATGGAAAGGGGGGCAAATCTTTCATTCTCTACAATGGCTAGAGTTTTTAAGGCAATGAATATTTCTGCGTATTTTAGTATGCCTGGTATTGGAAAGGTTGCCTTGTGGTAAGGTAAAAACGGATGGCTTCTACCTTTGTGTGTGGAAGCCATCCGTTTTATCTATGTAGCACAGACCTTATTATCAAGACCTGGGCGTTGATGTAATGATTGCCTTCCTCCGTGAGCTGATGACGAAGATAGGCTTCCGTGCAGCCTATTTCCTTGGATGTGAACATCTTGAAGATGGCGGTCACACTCCCAAAATAGTAGTTCTTGTGTCCACTGAAGAAGTGGACATGGATTATTTTTGTTTTCTTTTTATTCATGTCATTTAATTTTTAATGTTCCATATGCCTGTTATATGGTAGGTTTCTGATAATTCGCTTATCGTATAATTAAAGACTCATTCCGCTCTTCACAGAGAAGAATGAGCCAATTCAAGTTTAATTTTTTACTATTGTTTTGTTCTTTTCTTGATATGAATGTAATTTCTTATAGCTTGTATTTATGTCTTAGATAGCTCTCTACAGCCTCGATAATGGCATCCTTATATATAACTTTCTTGTTTTTGTCCAAGAGATAGGTACTAGGAATGGCTGGAATGTTATACCTTTCTCGGTCGATGTCCCTTGCATATCTTGCCACTATCCAGTTATAAGGGTATATTCCCTTGTTCTTGTTCCAAGAGGTTAGAGACTCATCTGGATAAAGGGCAAGGATTGCCAGTTCTCCTCTAGCTACCAGGTGGGCGAGGGTGGGGCTATCTCCTGCTAGGATGTTATACACTCGTTTACAATCGTGACAATCGGGATTGTTGAAATAAATGAGCGTGTAGTTGGCTTTTATGCTCTTTAATGTGCCTGTTGTTCCTTCTCTTGTTATATATTTGAAATCGTTGGCTATTGTGCCAACTCTGTTCTTCAGGGCGTTACGTAGTTGGAAACTGTAACGTTCCTTGTAGGCTTCGTCAATTTTCCCTTCTTTTATCGCATACTCCAAGAAGGGAATGTAACATTCTTCGTTCCTCAGCGGTGAATTTGGGTCGGCAAGATGTTTCTCTGCCAATTCCATGAAACCGAGAAACATTTCCTTGCTCCCTTGCTTGGAACGTGACAGCAATGTGTCTATCTGCTGTTTTCTCTCTGTCTTGCTGGAAAATATGAGGTCGCCACAGAAATCCTTGAACTTGGCTTCTGTTACTCCAGGATTGTTTGTCATTGCCTTGTTGGAAAAGTCGAAGCCCTCCCAAAAGGAAACGAAACTTGCCGCAGGATTTGGCTTGGTGACAGGTTTCGAGCTGCATCCAAGCATCAAAATGCTGATGATGAGAAATGCTATTTGTTTCATATATGTCTTTATATTTATGCTGTTAATATTCTATTCAAGTCATGGGCTATCTCGCACCTTTCTCTTCTCTTGTTGGTGTATCGCTTATATGGGATGGACTTTTTGTAACCACTTGCGAAATAGAGGTGCTTGAATACTGCGGAACCTGTGAGGCTCTTGTGTATTATCTTATAGCTCTTGTAATGTCCAAGATAGCCGAGATAAGAGTTGAGTGAGGCTTGGATTGCCTCCAACTGTCCTATGGTCAACTCGTCTCTTGTTGAGAACGAGATGATTTTCTTGGCTTTGCTCCTGAAGTTGTTTATGCTTCTTGGTATGGCATATTTTCTGTATGGCTTGACGAAAGCACCCAGAAATGCAACGCCATGGGTATAGGGTTGCAAGTATATCTTCTTGGGATGAAGTGTCAATCCTAACCTTTCCTTCAGAAATGTTCTTATCTCTGGTATCAGGCTCTTTAGGTATGCCTTGGATGGATGTACTACATAGAAGTCATCCACATACCTTCCGTAGTGCCTTATCTTGAATCTTCTTTTTATCATGTTGTCAAACTCGTTCAGATAGATATTGCTGAAGAGTTGACTGGTGAGGTCGCCGATAGGCAATCCGATGCCCTTTGGCTGGCAAAACAAGCTCTTGGACGCTGGCAACAGCATCCATTCCTTCTTGTTGCCCATCACCTCGCAGTCCAGTGTGTGGTCTTTGAAGATGATGCTTTCTACAAGGAAGAGAATAAACTCCGGATTCTTTCCAGGGATGTTACAGTTCTTGCCTTTCTCTTCCCATTGCTTCATGAGTTTGTTGTAAATAATACCGTAGAGGATGTTCTTGTTGATGCTCATGAAATAGCCTTGAATGTCCAGTTTGAGGATATAGGCTGTATGTGTATAGTTGTTGGTGCATGAACGAATATGATGTTCTAGTCGCTCTACACCAAACAGTGTTCCTTTCTCTTTTCTACAGGAATAACTGTCATATATAAATGTTTTCTCGAAGATTGGAGCGATATAGTTGAACAACAGATGGTGAACAACCCTGTCACGGAACTGTGAGGCGAAGACTTCTCTCAGTACAGGGAAATGGGTGAGGAAACAGATGGATTTTCCTGGCACATAGCTACCGTCAAGCAGCTCGTGGTACAGTTCTATGAGATTGTGCTCCGCATCTTTTTCAAACTCCAGTTGGGCGATGGTGTTCCTTTTATTCTTCCTCGCATCCTCGTATGCTCGGAAGAGGTCATTCCTAAGTTGCTCTGCATAAGATAAAGAGGACATGGATTCTCTCTGCATTTGTAAATGCTTGGACACAGCGCACGGAGAAACCGTTTGCTCGATTGTTGTTGTTCGCAGGATTCACGTTGCCACTGTTGAAGTTCAAGTTGTAACCGTTATTCTCGCTGTTCGGCGATGCACTCCAATAGTTGCCGTTGCTGCCCACGTTGCTCATGCTACCGTCGTCGCTGTTGCGATAACCAGCAGCAGGGTTGATGTAACCACTCGTTAAATTCACGATGGAATGCTACGGTAGCAAGCCAACATGAAGATTGGACTTCTCATCCGTCATACCCTATGACTACGCCCTTTGGCTTTTCTCTTTCGCTAGTGGCGCATCATTTACGCCATAGGAGGGTTACTGAATTTACATAACACGCTCTCGATGGCACTGTGAGGTTGCCATCCGAGACTCTGGTTGATGCTTGGAGCTTTCTCCATGTCCTTCATTTACAGTTTTTGTTATGACTATTGTTTATTGTTACTGTTGTTGTCTTCCTTCTTACTCTCTTTTTCCTTTCTACGTTCTGACTTTTCCCAACCTGAGAGCTGCTTGGATATGTTCTCCTGCATTTCTGCAAGAAGTCCATATTGATTGAGGTGGAGCTGTTTCAAGTCTTTGGCGACTCGAATCTGCAGTCTTACTTTTATCAGCTTTACTCTACAGGAGGAGAGAAAGGCTACTTTCTTCTTCGAGGCATTGGCTTGATAGATAAGCTGAAGGATTTCTATCACTTCTTTCTTCAATTCCTCGCCTAGCGTATATCTAATGTCTCTGCTCCAGTGTTGGCTGACCATGTAGATACGCAAGAGAAGGTCGTAAGTGGCCTTGAACACAGGAAGCTCGTCATACTTCGCCATTGATTTTCTTCTTTAAGTCAACCAGGAACATCATGCAGTCCATGGGTGTCTTGCTCTCAATATTGAAGCTGCGAACTTTGTTGATGATATACTCATCAGTTGGACTTGTTCCCTTGGGTAGCATCAGGTTTGCACCTTTGTTGTTGCTAACAGTTGTCTCGATGGAATTTTTCCACTCCTCAAAAGTCATTTGAGGCAGAAAGTCCACTGGTTCAATGGTGCAAGTGTTCTCGTCCTTTGAGATGAGACGGAACGAATCTTGATGTGTGTCGAGAGAAGTCAAAGGGAATCCTATATGTATCATCTCGGTAGATGTTTCCTTGAAACGCTGTTTCTTGGGCTTGCATTTCAGGATGCCGAAGACGAACCTATAGGCGGAATATTCATACGCCTTCCAAAAGATGCCTTCCTTGTATAGATGGATGGTAGTGGATTGCGCATCCTCACGTTCTAATATTTCCTGTTTTGTCATAATTTGAACTGTAATTTTATATTTTTGAAATCGGCCGCCACAGGCGGCATTGAAAGGATGGGCTTTTAATGCCCATCCTAAATGAATCAAATAAATCAAATGAATCAAAGGTCGGAAACAAGTTCCTCCTTATTCTTGGACACAGCGCACGGAGAAACCGTTTGCCCGACTGTCGTAGTACGCAGGACTCACGCTGCCACTGGTGAAGCCCAAGTTGCAACCGAAATTCTCGCTGTACGGCGATGCACTCCAATAGTAGCCGTTGCTGCCCACGAGGCTCATGCTACCGTCGCCGCTGAAGCGATAACCAGCAGCAGGGTACCAGTTGCCGTTATAGGTACGACCAGAATTTGTTGCATCCCAAGTGAATGTCGTGTTTGAGAAGTTGCTATATTCAGCCTTGGTTGGCAATCTCCATCCCTCTGGGCATGGGTCAAAGAAAGTCTTGCCGTCACTCTCTGAAATGTCGTTCCAGTTCTTTGATGTGTAGTTGTTAGGCGAAGCCCAATCGTTGTTACCACTACCATAGGTATAGAATGTTGCAGGAGTTTGTACAGCTTTGGCAAATGTCACCTTACCTGTAGCAATGGTAGCACCAGTACTTTTTGATGTACCATTAATGTCATAAATCTCTGTTGAGCCAACGAATGGGTCTTTTCTTCCGAACTGATAGTACAAACCACGTGTTTTCGCACCATCGGTTGCAGTCGCAGACTCTGCACCAAGGTTTCTGTCCATGAAACCTGCTACAAGCTGTGGCTCGTCGGTAAGCCACAAGTGCCAACTCCAGAGGTAATCGCTCTCGCCCTTCTTCTTGATACCTACAACAACGTTGCCTTTTACGTTGGCAGCAGCCTTTACGTAAAGTGGAGTAGTTCCTTTTCCTTCGAAAGTGTCACCACTCTTAACAACACCTGATTTGCTGCAAAAATTGATGGCACGTGAAGGGATGTCCTGCCAGATAACCTCGGCAGTCCATTCTGTTCCTGCCACGATAGGGGTAGTCTGGTCACCTACTGCTGAAGACCAGAAAGCATTAATCTTGTCGGCAATGTTAATGCCATAGGCCTTTGTTGACGTTGGGTCGATAATTAGTGAGTTGGCTACACTGGGACGAGTAGGGACAACACCTGAAGGATCGAGGTCTTCTGCAACCTCATCCCATGGGGTGACATCGACATTGAGGTTGATGGCTGTTCCGGAAATTACTTGTTTTCCGTCCTTGTCCTGACCTGCACCAGAAGTGAAGTCGAGGGTGTAGGCGTAACGCTTGCCCATCTCCCAGTTGGTATCAATACCTACATACACCCAGTCATCCTTCTGAATATAACCGCCCTGCAAGGTAATCTTTACCTTTACGGCGATATATGACTTCTCGGAGGCCTTTGTCGCCTTTGACAACTGCTGTGGAAGAATCATAAATGGTACATTGGTCGCATCCAATGTTGAGACATCGCTTCCAAGTGTCACAGGGGTTGTCCAAGTTGTTGTGTAGTCTGTGATGTCCGATGCGTCACTCGAAAGTGTCCAAGAGGCTGCTGCGTCTGAGGTGGAAGGGAATGTGAAAGTACCCTTCTTGATGACATTGCCAATCTTCACACCTGTTACATCTACGGTGTAGGTAGTGTTCTCGTTCTTTGCTGCAATGGTCACCTCGGATAATGCGTGCTGGAAATCAATATCTATACCTGTCGTTCCATTGGCTTTGTTGTTGCCTGTTGATTTTGCATACACGAAATCCTTCTGGTCGGCAGCGGCTGTGTTTGGAACGAAGTCGGTGAGTGTCTGGGCATCTTTGTCCAACTTGAAGGTTCCTGCCTGTCCTGGCTGCTCTGGTGCATAGGCATAGAAGTGTAAGTTGCCCTCCACAGGCCAGTAGAATGTACCAGCGTCGGTGTTCCACACGCTGCCATCGGTAGATGTGTACTTCACATCCTTCATGTAGTTGGCCTCACCATCCTGGAAGGCATTCATGGTGAATGAACCAAGGTTGGTGATGGTGGTCTCTACTGCACGAGATTTTACTGCTTTACCTTTTGCTGCCGCAAAAGTAGAAATAGGCTGACCGCCTAATTCAACGTTAGGATTAATCGTGTTTTGGGAGAACTTGGCTGTCTGCAAGTCATCCTGTGAGCACGATGTAGCCAATACCAAAGAGGCTAAGGCTACGCAAAACATACTTTTTTTGAACATAATTTAAATTTTTGAATGAATAATACTTATATCTTGTTTATGAATATTACATAACGATTGGTATCTCTATGATGTTCCAGTCGCTGACGCCTGGGGTAAAACCGCTATTGCCGCCTATCTTGGTTGGCACAGGGAGTTTGTCCAGAACGATTTCTACCTCATAAGGGTTGGGGGCTTCCTTGATTTGCTTGGTAACATCATAGATGTAGCACCACTTTGTACCATCCTTCAACACGGTATATATAACCAAATAGTTGGCGGCATCCTCTGATGGGCTGTTCCCATAGCATCGAAGCTGTCCTTCCAAAGTGCTTTCGTTTGTTGTGCCAACCGCAAATGGAATGGTGACCTTTGCCGCTGTCTTTTCTCCAGTGGAAAGGTTGATGCCTCCAGCAAGGTCTGAGATGGAACCGGCAATGGAGGATGAGAGGTTTTGCTGGTTATCGATGTTCATTATCTTCAACCTATAGGTGCAAAATCTTCGCTTTGGACTAAGCGTTATCTTACATGTGTCACCTCTGTCGTTTTCTTCCAGTGATATTAGAATGTCTTTCTCAGAAGCACTGGAATAGATGCTGTCGGCTTCCATCGACATTCTTTCTCCCTCGGTTCCCTTTGCTCTTGGCAAAAGACTGGCTGATATTCCGATTCTATCTATAGTCCCGGCATCCTTGGAACTTGCCTCAATGCTGTTTGTTCTGATATTGTTGCGGAAATTGGTGTTCTTAGCATCGGAATTGAATCCCAATGCCGTGTAACTTACGCCAACTAGGGCTTGGGCTATGCCGCCGTTTTTTCCGATGAATTCCCTTTTGAGAGTCCTTTCGCCTTCTTCCCTTGGGAAAAGGTAAAAACACATGGATGCTGGGTTGGCATTTGGGTATTGCTCCCAATCGAAAGTGACTTTTACGTTGGAGGCATGGTTGTGGTCATAGCATAGCTCTTTCTGCTCGCAACTGCTGAGTAGCCAGATTCCTATGGTCAGGAAGAAGAGGTACCACATCGTCGTCCTTACTTTCAAGATGATTTTAAAAGGATTGATATTCGTCATTTCATGCCTCCTTTCTCCGTTCTATAGTTCTTGCCTATCTGGAATGCTAGGGTGATGTCTGCTTTCACAGGACCGAAATATCTCCTGTTCCTGTTCTCTTGCCATACATAGTGGGTATCTATCGGGTCATACACCTTGTATGTTCCTCCAAAATAGCCTAAGGCCATGGCTAAGTCCAAGCTAACCCTTGGACTGATGGGGAATGTGTAGCCGTATTCAGCTCCTATCGTATAGGAGAAATCTGACATGTTGCCTCGTTTTCCGAACTCCACATCATACATTCCCATCTGACTCACAGCTCCAAGATGATGGCCTGTGAGATGGCTTTTTAATGCTTGGCTTCCAAAATACTTTCTTATATCTATTTCTCCTCCATAACTGCGCCAGTATCTATGGCATGGATTGGTCTTCCACCAGGTGTACCAATAGCCTAGCCCTGCCGACCAGTTCCTTCCCAAGTGCATTTCTGCTGAAATATTGGGAACCACAAATGCGTCATACAATAGATTGGTCTTCAATTTCCAAAGGATGGGATTCTTACAATTTGCTTTTGCATGGCATGTGTCCACACTTCGCTTTCCTATGAAATGGATGTCTTGCGCCGCAATCCTGCTTGTGCATGGAAATGCCAACAAGAGGAGGAATAGTATTTTTCTCATTTTACGTTTCTTTATTTTAAGGAGACTCCTTCTTTAATGGGATTCTACCTATGATTTCAAAATTCGGGTACAAAGGAACTGCTTTTTTGCAATATAGGCGCGAAAATCACGATATACCTTTTTATTTAACATATTCTTTTCCTAATAACTCTCTTTCTCTTTGCTGATAATCAATAAGTTATAGCTAGCTTGTATTTTTCTTGTATCTAATTTTTCATTTTCGTCCCTTTTGTTCGACCTCATCTTTTATTTGCAAGTAGCGGCGTTGCTCGATGTCCCCCTTGCTTTTTCCTGTACAAAGTTATGGCAGCCCTGTCAGATGCCAAGTACCAGGAGAGGACTCCTTATTTGGCTAAAACTTTTCTGGAAGCCTTCCGCAAATATTGCATATTTGGGTATTCCAGAAAAGTTTCTACCAAATTCCTTGGCGTTCTGACTTCGCTGGGCTGCCATCCTTTCTGCACGTAAAAAGGCTACAGGGGACGACGGACACGCCGGGGTATGATAAAAAAATATCGGATCGAACGGAACGAAAAGCTGTAAAGGCTAGAGGATTCCAGAAATCCGAAGTATAAATTCATTTATGTTGAACCAATAAAATAGAATGATTATGACAGGACTTGCATTAAGAGTGAGTGTTCCTAAGTGGAACGTTGAGAGTGAGCTTGGTTACAAACCAATCACTACTTTTTGGGAGGATTTCTCCATCGCTGATAAGTTCGGCAATGAGGCTGTAAATGATACGTTCAAGCGTGCTTTCACTGAGTGGAAAGGCAACTATGCCTATCTTACGGAAATGGTGATGGTGTTGAACCATAAGATTTGGCAATGGTATAAGAAGAACATCCTTCTTGCCAAACTCTACAACCAGTTGTATGATATGGCTGCTGAGTATGCCGAGAACAACTTGAAAGGGGAGGAACTTGATTATTATTATCGTATCACTGACTAACAAAGGTAACGGAGAGGCTAACCACCTCTCCATAACTAAGCTACAGAATGGAAACAGGATTTAAAATGGCTGCTACGCAAAGACAGATGAACTATCTCCTCAGTCATTATGGTGTCAAACTTTACGAGAGAATAGATAAGGAAGAACCTAAGTTCCCGATTCCTGGGGAAGCAAACGTTTATCTTTGGAAGGTGCTGCTTCGTCATCCAGAAGGATTGTCAATTCCTTCCTTGATAGGTTACTCTAAGTTGTTGCCAATGTTGAGAAACTCATATAAAAAGCAGAAAGTATGAAAAAGAAAAGTGTTATGCAAGAGGACTTCGAGAAATTCTTGAAGTCCCTTCCCAAGAAAGTGTTTGTGAACACGGAAAGCGACAATGGGGATTGGTGGTATTCCTTTGCCTTCTCCGAAAACATCTATTTGGCTCTTTATTCTCACCAGACTGATGAATTTGTGCGCATCCAAAGAGTTTCTGGCAAAGAAGAAGCGGACTTTGAGTTGTTTGCTTTGATGGATGATTACCTTACGGAAGAGGACACCTTGCAAAGTACAGGCATCTCGAAGACTTATAGCATCGGAGGAAGTAGTGACGGAAAGTATTTCTATATTAATAATGATTAGTCGTTAAAGTAATGAACACAAAAGTCAAAGAGAAAATGGAAGAGGTGAAGGCTACCTATCATGACTCAGAAGTAGTTATGGGAGAAATGCTGGCTTCTGTTCCTGCTGATGGGCTAAGCATGGAGGAAGCCTTCTTCCTATATGTCGCAGCGCTGAATTGGGCTAATGGCGATGAGTTTACACAAATCCTAGGTGATAATGAGGAAGAAGGTGTCAATCTTGTACTCGAAGCAAAGAAAATGATTGGTGTTATAAAATAACAAAGAAATAACTTGCAAGTTACGAAAAAGTTTCGTAACTTTGCAAGCACATAACAATAAATAGAAAAAAATAAATATGGAGAATATTGGAACAATAATAAGTATTTTAGTCGGATTGGTAACATTGTTATCAATGCTTGTTTGGTTTGGGCGTTTTATCCAACGTGTTAATGTTCATGACAAGAAGTTGGATGAGGTCTCTAGTGACATGTATGATATTAAAAAGCTGGTTACAATCCACGACTCAAAAATGGATGCTATATCTAAAAATGTTGGCGCTCTTCGTTTAGATGTGGATGACCTGAAGCAAGACATGACTTCAATAAAGACTTTGCTTATGGCAAAGTTCAAGGAATTTGAGGTGGTCTTTTCTGGGAAACATTCGCCTAGAGCTTTGAATGAAACAGGGCAGAAGATATTTGATGATATGCACGGAAAAGAGTTTTTGAAAAAGAACAAGGATTTGTTGTTTGCTTATGTAGACAAGGAGAAACCAAAGACCGCCTATGATGTTGAAGGTTTGTGCTACTTGGCTTGTCTCATGAATGTGAACAATGACGCCTTTATTGAGATAAAGAGTTTTCTCTATAACTACCCAACCATCACTTTGCCTGATGGCAAACCTCATGAGGTAACGATGGATGAAGCTTGCTCGGTACTGAGTCTTCCTTTGCGTGACATGTATTTGGAGGAACATCCTAATATAATAAGATAAAGTATGGATTCATTGTTGATTTTTATGACAGGCGTTGCTATAATAGCAGCAGGGCTTGCTTTTTGGGTAAACACCAAAATGGGGAAAAAATGGATTGATAGTTTGTAAGGTAAATCCAGAAATCATTAGCGTTTACAATGACAGAATTGGCTATTATTGCTGTTGGCATATTGCTGTGGAGCAATACAAGAGCTGATAAGAAATGGTTGAAAGAACTTTAAGTGTTTATAGAGGTGGCAAGTTGCATTGCTGCCTCTTAATTTTTTCGGCTGCTCCCTCTTCAGTCGCAGCCAACAGGCGAACCGTTCAGCTTCGCCTGTAAAGCGGTATCGCCGATGGGTGTTTTGGCAAATGTTCCAAATAGTAGCTGTTTGGAACATTTGCGCTTTTCTTATGTCT
>ERZ1034949.27-NODE-27-length-87659-cov-76.354733_pt1 | contig 87659 bp, 91 predicted proteins | sample MGYA00520590_ERZ1034949 | MGnify/ENA primary metagenome ERZ1034949 (study PRJEB33766, sample SAMN09781752) | gut metagenome | biome: gut microbiome | host: Homo sapiens | place: Madagascar | study: EMG produced TPA metagenomics assembly of the PRJNA485056 data set...
CTGTTGACACTTTCGAAAAGGTTATTGAAAAGAATAACACTACTATTAATGATTTTGTTAATAAGTCTGCTTCGGTATATCAGGATTATGATGGTTTCAAAAATACTGTTACACAAACATATGCAACAAATACAAAAGTTGATGAACTTGCAAATGGTAATAATTTGTTAAGAAATTCTGATACGCTTATATTTGATGAATATTCAATTGGATCAAAGCTTATAGATGCAAATGGAAATATGCTTATTGACGCAAGTGGGCATATATTAATTGCTTAATTATAAAGAGAGTCGGCAACGGCTCTCCATTTTTTATGGAGGTTAAATAAAATATGGCAAATAAACCTATAACAAGTGCTACTGTTGTTTCTACAATTGACAGCACTGATAAGATATTTGTTAACTCTAATAATGATTTAAAACAGATTACAGTTAGTGAATTGTTTAATAATGTCGCTGTCATAACCGATACTGAATTCGATGCTTTATGGTCAGAGATTATAAATTCGTTATAAGAGATAACATAAATAAAATTCAAACAACTAGGAGGTATGACATATATATGGCTAATTATAGTTTATATAATACTTTTAAACATTTTGGTAAGAAATTTTTTGAAAGTTGTGTTGATTCTTGTACTTCAGAAGCACAAAATCTTCCACTAGCCGCTTCACAAGGTAAAGTTTTGCAAGATCAAATCACACAACTTAATAGTGGAAAAGCCGATAAAAAAGACATTTCCACTCCGTATAATTTTAAAGGCAATTGTGAATTTACTTCTCTTCCAACCTCTCAAAATACTATTAACGATACTTATTATGTGACTGATAAAAAATGTAAATATAGTTGGAATGGGGAAAATTGGTATCAAAGTTCAATGGACGAAGTGGATTACGCTAATGAATTCAGTAAATTTAAAACCTCAATAAATGATGAAATTGAACCAATAAGCACAGAGCTTTCAGGCATACGAACAGGAGCAGACGGAACGACGTATAGCAGCGCGGGAGAAGCGGTAAGAAAGCAGTTTGAAGCTGCAACTGTAAATATATCTAATAATATAGAGAAATTAAATGAAATTACAAAAGATTCATCTGCAGCTAAAAAGGCAATTGAAGAACTTGCAGACAAGAAAATAACAAAATTTTACGCAAGCAATCTTGGCGAAAATCACTTAGAAGATTCAGACAACGGTAAGATCCAGGATATGTTTATATATGGTCGGAGTGAGCAGAAACAATATAAGGGGTATAATTTACTCAAAGATGAAAATGTAATTGTATTTAATGATGGAAACTATATTTGTTCTAATCAAAAATATTTAAATGAAGGAACAATAGAAATTGTCACTGGTGAGACATATACATTTTCATTAGATGTAGTGAGTACTGATGGACAAATTAAGTTATTTGATGATTCAAATAACTTAATAAAAAGCATTTATATTTCTAACAAGCGCATTTTCACTTTTATTGTACCTGAAAATGTAGTTTCAATGAGTTATTACGCAAAAATAACTACAGATAGTACAGCCAGTTTGGAAAAGGCAAAAGCAATGTTAATAGTAGGAAGTGAAGAATTAGCTTATGAACCTTATGTTGGCGGTATTCCGTCCCCGAACCCAGACTACCCGCAGGAAATAAGAAATGTCTTAAATCCTAGCGTTATGATATGTGGTAAGAATCTTATACAACGTAAAGACGGAATAGAATATAAGCTTTCAGACACAACAAATAATTATATAGGTGTTAAAGTTTATTATACTGGCAAAATTAATACCCAGAAAGGTAAAAAATATACTATTAGTTTTGAATACGAAACTTCTAATCCAGGAATATTTTCTTTTAATACATTTCAGCATATTATTACGGGAAGATTGCAGGCAAAAGATAATAATATTAAAAGTGGGAAGAATAAAATTGCAGCAACATTTGTGACTGAAGGAATAATTGAAAAAGATTATGTTTATATTCAGTTCAGAAGAACCATACAGGACGAACTCTTTGAAATTACGATTAGAAATATACAAATTGAAGAAGGCGAAGAATGTACGGAATATGAACCATATAAGGAACAAGAAGCGAGTTTTCCGTATACATTGAATGCAATCCCTGTTTCAAGTGGCGGAAATATTACGATTGATGGACAGCAATATATAAGTGATTATATTGATGTTGAAAGTAAAAAGCTTATCAAAATGACAGACTCCATTATACTAAAAGGTACGGAAAACTGGAAGAAATCTACAAGTACAGATAGTGATAAATTTACATTGGCAACAAAAGATACAAAAGCAATAAAAAGTTTTGGATATTGTACCCATTTTGGCATAGTAAATGAATATACTAACACGGTGGGAAAGATTTCTAGAAACGAGTATTCAGGCACAGTACAGATTGTAATTAACTTCAGTGATTTTGGAAAAACAACGCTAGAAGACTTTAAGAATTGGTTATCAAACAATAATGTAACACTTACATATGTGAGAAATGACAAATCTGAAATCAACCTTACTGATAAAGAAATTAACTCGTTTAAGAATCTGCAATCATATTATCCAACAACTAACATTTGTATAACATCAGAGGTGCTAGATGGCTATACGAAATTTAATTACCCATTAAGCATGAAAAATGGATGGGATTACATAAAGCAACAGATAGGAGACACCAGAGATTATATTTACGATATGGATCTTGCGACAGCAGAAGCATATGTAAACAGTGAATATGCAGTAGCACTTACAGAATTGGAGGTAATGTAATGTTATTTAAAACACTTAAAAAGCTAAAAGAGAGAAATGGTCTTACAGACGACCTGAAAAATAAGATTGACGTTTTCTTTGCAATTGGAAGAATAACAGAAGAACAGTACAATGATTTAATGGATATTAAAGAAGATCCAGAAGAGGAAGAAATATAAAGTGAATTTAATGCATATGCCAGCATTAGGGACGACCTTGAGGCATTAGGAAAGTAATGGAATTAGTTAAGTATTTATTATTAAAATATAAAAATTAATTTATAATAGTTTAGGGAATATACTAATTACGGTATATTCCCTATTTTTTACGTTTTGGATATGCTATAATTATTTCAGTTGATATCTGTGGAGGTATATTATGAAGGAAGGAATTGAAGCTTATATTATTGAGAGCAATTTGAAAGTTAGAAAGGTAACTGTCGCTCATGTTACTGGCAATCTTGCCACTGTGCGATTTGAAGAAGGCGGTGGAATCAGAATACCTATTAATAGATTGTATGGATCTGAAGAGGAAGCTACAAAGGAATTAAGATATAAAACCGAAGTAAAGAAACCGCCTCATAATTATTTGAACGGACAATTGTTATAAAATACTAAAAAAAGGAGCTATCAAATTAATGATAACTCCTCACATATTAAGGCTTTATAAAAAGGTGGGATTTAGGTGGGATTTTAGTTATTACTTTTATGAAAGTACAGTATTTATGCGGTTTTCATAATATAGACCATCACCCTGCCCTGAAGTTCCATATGTATTAAATTATTTATAGTATACACCTGATTTTTAAAAAATCAAGTACTTGACACATTTATTAATATAAGGAAATGAATAAAACCAAAACATGTAAAAACCGGAACCTCGCACCCACACAGTAAGCGAGATTCCGGTCTCCTTAAAAAATATTAATTTTCTGGCTTTTTACCTTTAACCGTTAATCCTGCTGCCGCTCCTCCTATTACAAACATAAGAAGCCATACAAATACATGTTTATTATCTCCCGTATCAGGCGCCTGTTCTTTTACTGTCTCTGTATTATCGTCTTTACACGTATCGGTCAATGATGTTGTATCTGTAATCTTTGCAACCACAGTCTGTGATTTTTCAATCTCAACAAGCCCATCCTGCTTGATGTAATATCTGTCACAATCTTTACAATACCAGTATTCAATATTTCCTTCATCTGTCCTGGTAGCCGCCTTTGCCTCTACTGACTGCAAGCCTTCATGTATACTCATATTGTAAGTGCCATATTCTTCGCTGCAGATCGTACACACCGCTTTCTTCACACATGTTGCACTTCCGCCTGCGTGTTTACACTGATAATCACAAACCGTGCATACACCGTTTTTCCAACCATGTGCTTCACTTGTCGATACTTCCTTATCACAGCAATCATATGCCTGCTTATGAGTTTTTTCTGTCTGTACCCATACTAACTTTCCACTGTGATTTGCCATATCTTTATCTGTATACTCCTTGCCACATGTTTCGCAAACCGCACCTTTTGTACATGTTGCTTCTCCTCCGCTGTGTACACATACATAACCACATGTTTCACAAGCACCATCTTTCCACTTATGATTTTCTTGTTCTATCGTCACTTTACCGCAGCAATCATATCTCTTTTCATGTGTTGTTGCTGTCTGTATCCATTTTTCCACACCCGAATGATTATCTGCATTTATTTCTCCATATTCACTATGGCAGGTATCACAAACCGCTTTCTGCGTGCAGGTTGCTTTTCCGCCTTTATGAATACAATCATATCCGCATACCGTGCAGTGTCCATTATCCCAGATATGATCTTCTATATTAGTTACCTCAGCACCACAACAGTCATATTTTTTCTGATGAGTTTTTTCTGTCTGTACCCATACCTGATTTCCACTGTGGTTTGCAGGATTTAAAGTACCATATTCAGCATTACAATCCGTACAGACGGCTCTCTTTTTACATGTTGCTGCTCCACCTACACAGCTTTCTGTTTCTTCTATTGTACAGCCTGCTGTTGTACATTTGTGGGTATGTGTGCCGTTACCATTTGACTTCCATTCACCATATGTATGTTCTGCCTTTGCTGCTGTAACAATCTCACCACATTCACAAATTACAGGTGTTGTACAATCACCATCATCTGTACCACTATGTTTTGTCTTTGTTGTTGTTACCGTACAGCCGTCATTCTCGCACACTTTCCAATGATAAGTATCGTCTTTTGTCCATGTGTCGCTAAACTTATGATTTGTCTGTGCCGGAAATATTTTATGGCAGACAGAACATATTGATTCTTTCGTACAGTCGCTGTTATCCATTGTATGATCCGCATTTACCGTAATAGACAGATAAATGCTGTATCCTTCATTATCTGTCAATGTTATTGTCTGTGTGCCATCTGCTGCTGATACAGTATAAATACCGTCCACATCAGGTGTAAGCGTTCTATTTCCTGCCATTACCTGTGTATAATCAGAAGAAGTTACTTTAAACTGTGCCTTCTCGCAGTATACTCCATTATTTTTAATACCGTCTACCACTGTATCCGGATTAATCGCATTATAATAATATGTAACTGTCTGTGTTTCTGATGTATACACACCCTTTTCATCGCCTGTCTTGCTTAAAAAAGTATATCCTGATGGAATCTTAATATTTTCAGGTACCGCATAATTCGTTCCCGATGTGCCCTGAAGTGTAATCGATTCACGTAACTTCTGCTCACTGTCTTTTATCACATAATTAACAATTACTTTTCCTTTGCCTGATGTTACAGCCACATCATCAAAGCTTTCCTTATCTACAAGAATCATTGTAGTATACGCAGGTACAGTTATAACGGAGCCTGAGACTTCACCAAGTGATACAACTCCTGCACTTTCGCCATTTGCAATAACAACCCAATCCGCAGCAGCTCTTCCTTGAATAGGAATTGTAATTTCTTTTGACACATCTGACTCATTATTTAATACTGCCATAGTATTCCACTCGTCGTCTTTTGTACCTGCAAGCACATAAGCTTCAGAATTTTTTATTGTCTGGCTTTTCGCAAGCGGTGAAAATGCTTTTCGTATCTCCATAAGTCCTCTGTAATATGAGACTACATCTGCATACTCTGCTGAATCCTTCCATTCAATGTAACTACTGTCTGCAAGAGTTGTTCCCTCAACGCTGTTACACATTTCTTCTCCGCCATCCATAAACAATGTTCCCGGCTTAGCATATTTCATTGCTGCTTTCTGCTTGTATATTTTTACGGCTTTTTCGTTTCTTTCGCCATAAGTACCACCTGTGCTGCCGATTATTTCATCATATAAGGAAGTTTTATTCTGTCTTTCTTCCTTTGTATAATTATCTCCCCATATAACCAGATTGACATCTTCCTTTGCCAATGATGTCTTTATCTCGTCAAGCCATTTATATACATACGAAGAACCTTTGTACTTCACATTGACACAGTCAATCAAATCCAGTGAAAATCCATCAACATGATATTCCTCTGCCCAATATTTCATGGAATTAACCATATAATTACGATACATCTTCCGCTCTGTGGCAAGCTCATTGTCATATCCCGTATTTGTTGTATACCTTGTACCGTCAGTATTCAATCTGTAATAAAACCACGGAACCGACTTTTCAAGAGGATTTTCCTCTGAGGCATGCGTATACGGCATCTCCATCACAACAGAAAATCCCGCATTGTGAAGTGCCTGAATCATCTCTTTACATTCTTTTATAACAGTCTTGCTGTCTGACGGATTGGAAGCATAGCTTGCCTCAGGTACATTATAATTTAAAATGTCATACTCACTGTCGCCATCAAAATCCGCAAACGGTGCAAGCTGTACTGTCGTAACGCCAAGTTCCTTCAGATAATCAATACCAGATACAAGCTCTCCCGCACTGTTTACTTTTGCACCCTTTTCCGTAAAAGCACTGTACTTTCCGCCTGCAGTCATGCCCGATGCGGTATCTGATGAGAAATCCTTGACACTTATTTTATAAACAGTATTTGCTTTTGTCGAATCAACATACACATGTCTGTCCCTGTCCCAACCCTCAGGAGATACTGAAGATGTATCTGTTATATACGAACGCTTTCCGTCTTTGCTTACCGCAACCGAATATGGGTCCTGAATTTTATATTTTGTTGTTCTGTCGCTGTCAATATGGCGTATATCTGTTGTGGTAATCGTATAGTCATAATACAATCCACCCCACTCACCAACAAGCGTTATAGTCCAGATTCCATTCCATTCCCCATTTACAAGCATTTTCTCTAATACATAACTTCCTATATTATATGCATTGCTGTCATTATCATCACCTGTTGCATAAATATTAACTCTTACATCTATTGCCGCAGGTGCCCATAACAAAAATTCAGTTGACTGCTTTGTATATGTCGCTCCAAGCTGCCTGCCCTTACGTGTATGCCCCCAATCATCAACATATGTTCCATCATAGAAATATTCATTATCAATATCTTCTGCCACTTTATTAATATAGCTGTTAGGAAGCGTAGGTATCTTTTTACTGTTATCTGCCGCAAACCCGGTAACGGCACTGCTTGAAAATACCATTCCGATTGACAATACCACCGCAGTAATCTTTTTTAAGTTTAAATACTTCATAAACTCTCCCTCCTTTTATTGTACTCAATGTGTCTATGCAATATCCAAAACATTGCAAAAATACGTTCTATCTTAGTGGTATTATACAATAAAAGCCATCAAAAAAAATGCCATTTACACGAAATGACATTTTTTCGACACGAACGATATTAAAATGAATGTTTATTCTTCACTTTTTAATCACAATTTATTTATAAAGTTCTGGACCTGATTTTTAAAAATCAAGTACTTGACACATTTATTAATTTTATGATAATATACCACGGCACAATTAAATATGGTTATATTGGAAACGACACATCCCCCGGATGATAACGAACAACACATGTTTTGCTTAGGTTATTATTTAAGGAGGATTTTTTTATGCCAAAAAACAAGTTTCAGGATGTTATTTTCACAATTATTATGGCAACAATTATGGTCTATGGAATGGTCGTATATAATGTTGCTCTCAACACAGGTACTGTAAATGGTACTACTTTCTTAGCTGCAACACATGAATTGCCAATCATGGTTCCAATTGCATTCGTGCTCGAGTTCTTCGTTGTAGGAAAGATAGCTAAAATGCTTGCTTTCACTGTTATGCGTCCAACTGACAGACCACAGTTCATCACATATGCAATATCAATATGTATCTGCTGCATTATGTGTCCGATTATGAGTCTTGTAGCTACATTCCTTTTCAAAGAGCCATCCTTTGGCATGTGGGTTAAAACATGGGCAATGAACTTCCCTATGGCAATCTGCTATCAGATGTTCTATTGCGGACCACTTGTAAGACTTATATTCAGAGCAATATTTGTTAGAAAAAATGCTGACGCAACAGAAGCTGTAGCGGCTGCAGATGCTGAATAATATTAATCATTAAGCAGGAGATTATTATCTTCTGCTTTTTTTGCGCATAATCCGTATATTTCCACCAGAATATGTTAATATATGAATATCAATCCAAAGAATGGAGAATTATCATGAAAGCCTATAAACGATTATTAAAATATGTCACTTTCCGTACACCAAGTGATGAAAACAGTGAAACAACTCCCTCATCTGCATGCCAGTTTGAGTTAGCCAGATTTCTTAAAAATGAGATGGAAGGATTGAATTTATCGGACATTGTACTTGATAATATGTGTTACCTGTATGGTAAACTTCCAGCAACAAGCGGTTATGAAAATGTGCCTGCTATTGGATTTATTGCACATATGGATACTGTGTCCGATTATTGCAATCATGATATTACACCTGTTCTAACAGAGAATTTCAATGGTGAATCACTTACACTTCCTGCTGGGATAACTCTGTCTGTGCATGATTTCCCTCATCTTAGCACTCTTAAAGGACGCACAATTATCACTTCTGACGGAAGCACTGTTCTTGGTGCTGATGACAAAGCAGGTGTTGCTGAAATCCTGACTATGATAGAACATTTGCAGAAAAACAATATACCTCATGGAACAATATGTGTGGCATTCACACCTGATGAAGAAATTGGCAGGGGAGCTGAACATTTTAACATAGAACAATTTGGTGCCAAATACGCCTATACAATTGACGGCGATACAGAAGGCGAAATTCAGTATGAAAATTTCAATGCCTGCAAGGCAGATTTTCACATTAAAGGATTTAATGTCCATCCCGGCTCTGCCAAAGACACAATGATTAACGCAAGCCTTGTTGCAATGGAGATTAACAACGCACTTCCAGCCATGGAAACACCTCGCGGAACAGAAGATTATGAGGGCTTCTACCATCTTGTCAGCATGTCTGGTGATGTCAGCGAGGCTTCTATTAATTATATAGTCAGAGACCATGATAAGAATTTATTTGAAGCAAAGAAAAATACTCTCCGCTTAATCGAAAAGAATCTGAATGAGAAATGGGGTGTGGGAACTGTCACACTCACTATTAAAGACCAGTATAAGAATATGTCCGAAATCATTGCAGGCTGCATGAATCTTATTGATAATGCAAAGAAAGCGTGTGAGCAGGCTGATATAACACCACTTATCCTTCCTATCCGCGGAGGAACAGACGGCTGCCAATTAAGCTTCAAAGGACTTCCATGCCCTAACTTGGGAACTGGCGGACACGCTTACCACGGTCCCTATGAACATATTACTGTTGAAGGCATGGATATGACAGTTGCTATGCTTGTTAAATTGGTTGGAACATTTACTGAATAACAACTATATTTTATAACACAAAACAGGAGTTAAGCTATTTGTCCTTGCTGTTGAAGGCCGTGTTACCGGCACACTTGACGAACATGCGAAGTATTATGAATATCTTAAGAACGGCAATGACAACCGTCAATATGCTTTAACACATCCTCAAGAGCACACTGTATTCTCTCTGTGTGATGCTCATGATGTCCGTATTCATCAAAGCTGCTGCACACATTCATAATATGTGACAGATACTCATGGACATAATGAGCCCTCACCGGTGCCTCTTCGAGGATGTTTCCATGTCTGCTGCCCTCATTTTCACCATTTATGAGCCTTACATAGGCGTTCCTATTGACAACCGGCGTGCTGCTTATGTATTCCGTAAAGCCGGGATACCAGAAGGAGCCGCACACTGAGAAAATATTTGCAAATGTATTATCCCTGAACAGGCTGTACACTGCTGCAAGCCCGCCAAGTGAATATCCGCCGTAGGCAAGCGTATCCATGTTAATATTGTATTCACCGGCTACCAACGGCACTATCTGCTGTGTGAGCCTGGCATGATACTCATCACATCTGCCGCCGAAGTCAGGTGCGCCCTTTCTTATTGCACTCTCAGGCCACGGTGTGTATTCATCCAGCCTGTTTTCCGACACAAGACCGATAAGTATGCAGCCCGGATACGTGAAGTCTTTAATGCCGTTATTGCAGATTACATCTCCGTCATTGATAAATACTGCATTATAAATGTTTTTGTCCGAATAATTATCCGGCACTCGGATAATTACCTTTGTGCCGGATATATTTAACTCTCTCATATATTACTTTGCGCTTACGGCATCTGCAACTGTTGTCAGTGCATCAAATATTGCAGGTCCGTAATCCATGAATTCATCATAGCCTATAGTTACTATCTTTCTGTTCTTAATTGCAGGAACATCTGAAACTGCATCCGCTGCGAGAAGCTTGTTTACTGCATTTGCATCATTCTTGGCATTGCGGTCACTTGTAACGTAGATTATAAGCTCAGGATTCATTGTTACGAGAACTTCAAGTGAAAGCCCTGAAGTACCTGTTGCAGCATTCGTATAGCCAAGCTTGTTGAGAAGGTTTTCCTGAAGTGCTGACTTATATGCACCGAATGTATTGCCGTCAAATGCACACATTACAAGTGCATTCTTTCTGTCTGATGAGCTGCTGCCTGCCTTTGCAACTGCTGCATCATACTTCTTCTGAAGCTCATCCGCATATGCATTGGCCTTATCCTGCACATTGAATATTATTCCAAGATTCTTAACATCCTGAATTACGCTTGTAAGCTCAACATTACCTTTAGTTACACTGGCTCCCTGTGCATATACGTTGATACCGTTATTGTTCCAGTCTGTATACGCACCGAGTGATTTCTCAGAGAACATTGCTGCACGTCCTACTACTATATCCGGAATTGCAGAAAGAATTACCTCCTTTGAAATGCTCTTCTTATCTCCAAGCTTGTTAATCTTTTCAACACTGTCCTTATATTTTGATGTTACCGCATTGTCAGGATTCATCATTCCGACAATCTTATCTCCGAGACCAAGCTCTATAAGTGTCTCTGTCGCAGAGAGGTTATTGGTTACGATTCTCTCAGGTGCCTTGTCAAAGGTCTGTGTAATCTCCTTTCCCGATGCATCATAGGTTGTAATTGTGACCGGATACTGTGTCACTGATGCCTGCTGTGAGACTCCCGCCTGACTGCTTTCCTGTGACTGTGACTGTGTGCTGCCACATGCTGTGAGTGACGCAGCAAGCGTTGTTGTAAGCGCTGCTATAAGCACAACTGATGTAAATTTTTTCATTCCTTAGTTCTCCTTTTCCGTGATTCTCCTTTTTTTATATCAAAAGCCTTATCATGCAGCCATGAATGGCTTTTTGAACTTTTGACACTGCAATATAGCAGGTATACTGTATAAGATATACTTTATCAGGTATACTGTATCAGGATATGATTCTTTCCCTGATTGAGGACCTCGCAGTCCACATCATATATTTCTTTCATATTCTCTTTTGTGATTGCCTGCTCAGGCGTTCCCTGATGCCGTATCCTGCCATCCCTGACAAGATATATATAATCTGAAAATCTGCACGCAAGCTGGATATCATGCAGCACCGCGAGCACATTTATATTAAGCTCCTTAACGATTCTTAATATCTCAAGCTGATACCTGATATCAAGGTGGTTGGTCGGCTCATCAAGCAGCAGAAGCGTCGGCTGCTGTGTTATTGCCCTCGCAAGCACTACTCTCTGCTTCTCTCCTCCTGACAGCGACAGATATGACCTGTCCTTTTTGTCATACATACCAACCTTTCTGAGTGCATCATATGCAATCTCATAATCCTGTGCCTTCTCCTGCTCCATCATCTTAAGATGCGGAGTTCTTCCGAGCATTACCACATCAAGCACGGAACAGTCAAAGTTAAGATTGTTAAACTGCGCAACAACTGCCATCTGCTGCGCGCTCTGTCTTATGCTTATGTCCTTCTGCGGTCTGCCGTCAAGATATATGGCTCCCGACTCCGGCTTAACAATCCTGTAAATGGTCTTAAGCAATGTTGTCTTACCGCACCCGTTAGGACCGAGAATTGTGTGGAATTCATTATTGCTTACTCCCATCGTGATTCCTTTAAGTATTTTATTGCCAGCTATGCTGTATTCGATATTCTCACATCTAAGTTCCATGTCTATTCCCTGCCATAATCCTTTTTTGTAACTATGTAAATGAAGAACGGCGCACCGACAAGTGCCGTGAATATTCCGATAGGCATCTCGGCATTTTTGACAAGTATTCTTGCAAGCACATCTGCCCATGTAAGGAATATTGCTCCTGTAAGTATCACAACCGGCATAAGTCTCTTGTGATTTGTTCCTGCAAATGCTCTTGAAATATGCGGTATTATCAGCCCGACAAAGCCGATTATTCCGCAGTTTGCAACAAGCACGCCTGTTACTACCGCAATAAGTGCCATATATACTTTCCTGTAAAAGCTCAGGTTAATTCCCAGCGTAACTGCCGTCTCATCTCCAAGCATCATCGTGTTAAGCACGCGATACTGTGTAAGAAAAAATAATGTCACTGCAATAACAATCACTGCCGGAAGTCCCAGATTCTTCCAGCCCGCATTGGCAAGTGAGCCCATTGTCCAGAACTTTATTGTCATTATGCTGTCGGCATTGGCTCCGACAGATATGATGAAATTAGAAAATGCAGTAAACAGCGCATTGACAACCGTACCCGCAAGTATAAGCCTCGTTGTGGTCATGCTTCCGTGTCTTCCTGCTATTCCAAGCACCATAACCGTTGCAATCACGGCACCAAAGAATGCTCCGCCTGACACGATTGTTCCAAGCCCCATAACGATTAAGAGTGTTGCTCCGAAGGTTGCTCCTGATGAGACACCGAGTATATACGGCTCTGATATAGGATTATTCACCGTTGCCTGCATTACACAGCCGCATATTGCAAGACCGGCTCCGCTTATCACACCAAGCAGTACTCTCGGAAATCTCATATTCCATACAATCGCTATCATTGCTTTGCCTGCATCCTTATACAGCTCCTGCTTTCCGATAAGTCTGCCTATGATGATTCTGTATGTATCTTCAATGCTTATGTTCACTGGTCCAAGCGAAACCGCTATAAGGATAGTTGTAACTAACCCAGCTATAAGAAAAAAAAGCATGGTACAATAGAATGCTCCTGAGTTAGTAATTGTTTTAGTTTTTTTATTCACGACTTTCTCCCGTTTTGTTATAGTGATTTGCAGTTTGTTGTGGTTTGTTCGTAATTACTTTTAATAGTCTTAGCTAACCGCATAAAATTAAAACACATCTGCCCTGAATTTGTCAAGACAGATGTGTGAATTTCATGAAAAAGCTTCCGACAGCGCCTCCCGTGATTGATGCAGGATTGAAGGCTCCCTCAAATATTGCAGCAAATACGCCCGGAATATTGCGGTAATTCAATACTATTACTCCGAGTACAAGCACTATATAAACCAGAGCCATAAACGGCACAAGCTTCTCTGCTACCTGACCTATACGCTTAACTCCACCGAGCAAAATAAATATTTCACGGCTTACAAACTCCACAGGCCTCATACCCCATATCGATAATCTCCTGCCTGCTTCCTGTATAAGTCTTTTTATTGGAAGTATCCATGCTCTTTGCACTGTTGCAGGATTCTTTGTGAAACTTCTTAGTATTAGTATTAAGTACATATGTCTGCACATTTGCAGAATCAGAAACTGCCGCCTGTGAACTGCTCTCAGTCACTGAATTATCCAGATGGCTGTCACCAGTTGCGTAATCGATAGCAATTCCCGGCTGTGCATTAAAACAATACACATTAAAAAGAATTCCATCTCCATTATCCTCTACTGACTTAGCCTCCATCTGTACACCACGAGCAACCAGATTATCACCTGCAAATACAGGTGTTACACGGTACAGAACATGATTATTAGTTTCCTTTATGTAATCTGCCACCATATTTTCAAAAGGCAGCATACCGTCTACATTAAGATATCTTGTCCCTGTAATCAGATTCTTTGCATTGGCATTCTCCCCAGTAAGCTGATACCCAATCAGATGACACCGGTTATACAGATATTTGCCATCAACATTATCATACTTAACTGTCTGCCATCCTGTCGGCTTGACCTCTCCAATAGAGCCGCGCTTTTCCGTAGGCATAAGGTCTTTACTAATATTAGCATATGCTGTGGTACATCTTCCCAGACCATCAAGCTCACCATAACTTTCAAATGAGGCAGTCGTCATATCTGTTTCAGTAAAATCAGGATTATTGTCATTAATTACAACATACGGTTCACCCTGATATACTAAAGATGCCATATCATCTGCAACAGCCGTACTCTGAACCTCAGTACTCCCCACAGTACCAGCCTGATTATCCTTCTTAGAAGAGCATCCGCTTAACCCAAATCCGCTTCCTACAATAAAGAACACCAGTAAAAATGTGGTTACTCTCCTTAGCACTTCTAACCTTATATTACGCATGTGTCATACTCCCTATTTCTTCCTTACATATCTCTCTTCAGTAATCTTCTCATGAGAATTACCCTCAAAATCAATAGAATCTTCCAGCTTAAAATCATTAAGCATATCCTTAGGAAACTTCACATCAGAAGGATACTTCCTGTTCCACTTATACAGAAAAACCTCATCCACCATATCCTCATAAGAAACAATCTCAGAGTCCTCAACAAAACAAAAATCATCCTTCCCGGCAAATCCAAACTCCTGATTAACCTCAAGATTCTCGTAATCACCAAAAAGCTGCTTGCTATATAAAGAAAGCCATAACTTCCTGCCATCCAGCAACTTAATAATATGCTCATTCAAAACACTGTCCTTAGAAACACGTCTGTTATTAAACATAATTCCATAATCATCATCAACAATAGATATAACCTTCATAAAAAATCCTCCTTTTATATTCCCAGCGAGGGAGCAAAGCGACCAAAGCTGAACACACATCTCACCCCACCACAACAGCGAGGGTGTGCAAACACCCAACGCTGGAAGGTAAAAACTCCCCGGGGTGGTGGGCTGGGTGTGGCTGTATGGTTTAATTGGAAACCGTGTGAAGACGCCGGTACTTAGTGCGTGGGGAGAGCCGCCGAAAGGCGGCAAATCCCCACAAACTTAGTACCCGCTGCGTCTTCGCCCGAGCGGGAGCGCGTTTTCAATTAAACCATACAACCATCCCCAGCCCCCTCTCCGGGGAGCCAGCCATTCTTACCTACTTCTTAAAGGGAAACCTCCCCGATTCCAGCCTCTTCTTAAGCATCACCCCACCTATCGTCTGAGGCTGCTTAGCCGGACTATTTTCAGCTTCTCTTTCCTCTGCTTCTGCAATTCTGCGGCGAATCTCTTCCATCTTGTTATCCATTGCAGCAATCTGATCTGCACATGAAGACAATTCTGCAGACAGCTGTTCTGCTTCAGAATCTGGAATATTCTTCTTATAACGAACCTTATGCTCCACGCTTGCCCAGAAATCCATGGCAATTGTACGGAGCTGAACCTCAACCTTCATCATTTTCTTTTCATTCTGAAGAAATATCGGTATCTCAATTATAAGGTGAAGACTTCTGTAACCACTTGGCTTAGGATTCTTGATATAATCCTTTCTCTCGACAAGCACTACATCGTCCTGCTTTAACAGGCAGTCGGCAAGCATATAGATATCTTCCGGGAAAGAACATATTACTCTTACTCCGGCAATATCTCTTATACCTTCCTCAATGCCTTCCATTGTTATAGGAATATTTTTCTTCTTCGCCTTCTTAAATATACCGTCCATAGACTTAATTCTACTCTTGATACTCTCAATAGGATTTCTGTCATACTGTAATGAGAACTCCTCATTAAGCACCTTGAATTTAGTCTCAACCTCCATAATGGCACATCTGTAATAAGCCATCAGTGTGTTAAACGGCATAATATTTTCTTTTAATAACTCAAGCATTTCATCAGAAAGGAGATTCTCTTTAATGAATCTTTCCTGCTCCTGCTTGAGTATCTCTTCTAATAACATAGTAACCCCTTTTACCTTCGATGCACCTTAAAGCGCCTTCTTAATAGCAGCTAAAAGCTCATCATATGTGTCAAATGCCTCTAATTCAGGATTATCAGCCTTAATCTGCTCTGTACTCTTAAAGAGGAAGCCTGCCTTGCTTGCCTTAATCATTCCTAAGTCATTGTGGCTGTCTCCTGATGCAATAGTATCATAACCAATAGACTGTAAAGCCTTAACTGTTGTAAGCTTTGACTGCTCACAACGCATCTTGAAACCTGTAATCTCACCATTATCAGCTACCTCAAGTGAATTACAGAAAATAGTTGGCCAGCCCAGCTTCTTCATAAGTGGAGTAGCAAACTGTGTAAATGTATCTGAAATAATGATAACCTGTGTTATGCTTCTTAATTCATCAAGGAATTCCTTAGCTCCCGGAATTGGGTCAATCTTAGCAATAGTATCCTGAATCTCCTTAAGTCCAAGCCCATGCTCCTTAAGAATACCAAGTCTCCAGTTCATAAGCTTATCATAATCTGGTTCGTCTCTTGTTGTTCTCTTAAGCTCTGGGATTCCGCTTGCCTCTGCAAATGCAATCCATATCTCTGGTACAAGAACGCCCTCAAGGTCTAAACATACAATATTCATATCATTATCTCCTCGCATAATATTATTATATACTCTTATGTATCTCATATGTGTTAATTCACTTATATTATTGTAACCCACTACCTCTCAAAACTCAATATGCCATTTCTAAGTCTTTCAAGCCCATCCATTAAAGTTGTCTTAGGACATGCAACATTCAGTCTTAAGAAATGTTTTCCGTCTCCGCCATACGCTTCACCCGCTGACAGGAAAAGTCCTGTATTCTTTCTTATATATGCCGCAAGCCTTGTTGAATTGTCTGTGATATCAGACACATCAAGCCAGCAAAGATAAGTTGCATGCGATTCCACCATTGACACTCCCGGAATATTGTCTTTTATGAACTTTTCGGTAATCTGTTTATTCTCATAGATATATCCTCTTAACTGCTCAAGCCATTCCTCGCCCTTTGTAAATGCTGCTATAGCCGCATCAACTGCGAACACATTTGGCTCAGCTACCTCATCGGTATTGATTGCACGCCATACCTTATGACGGAGCCGCTCATCCGGCACACATATTGCTGCTGTCTGTAAGCCTGCCATGTTAAATGTTTTCGTAGGTGCTATGCATGTTACAGATATCTTCTTACACACCTCTGAAACACTTGCAAATGGCACATAATCAACACCCGGGTCTGTAAGCTCGCAGTGAATTTCATCAGATATAACAACAACTCCATACTTGTAAGCAAGCTCTCCGATACGTGCAAGTTCTTCCTTGCTCCATACATTTCCACCCGGATTCTGTGGGTTGCACAGAATAAGAAGTGTTGTCTGTGGGTTCTTAAGCTTAACTTCAAGGTCAGCGAAATCTATCACATACTTACCATTCTCATATGCAAGCTGACTCTGTAACACATTTCTGCCATTATTAAGAATACTGTTAAAGAAAATGTTGTATACAGGTGTCATGATTACAACATTCTCTGCTGGTGTTGTAAGCTTTCTTACAGAGCTTGATATTACGGGTATAACGCCTGTTACAAACATAAGCCAGTCGTCTTCCATCCTGAAATTGTGGCGTCTTTCCCACCAGCCTGTGTATGCGTCATACCAGTCCTTTGATATTTCAGTATAACCGTATACACCGAGGTCTGCCTTTGCCTTAATAGCTTCAGTTATCTCAGGTGCCGTCTTAAAATCCATGTCGGCAACCCACATAGGAAGCTCATTCTCTGCCACATTCCATTTTAAAGAATCCGTATTACGACGGTTCACTACTGTGTCAAAATCATATTTCATTATCGGATTTCCCTTCTTAATTCGACTTATTAATTCCTGCATACTATCTTAGTAAGCGAAGGATTAACCCTATCCTTCTCAATTATAAGCTTATCTATACTGTCTGCTGTTATAGTTCCGGAAGTTGGATTTAACACGCTGTCGACCCTGCTTGTGATATCAGCATCTACTGTTGAATACTCGAAAGCAAGTGTTGTATTAATAAGCTTGCAGTTCTTCATAACAAGATTATCAATGTAGCATAATCCCTGAAGACTCTCTATTGTACAGTTGACAAATGTGAGATTCTTAGAATTCCAGCCAAGATACTCACCCGAAATGTATGAATCATATACTGTTATATTTTCAGCATTCCAGAAAGCATCCTTGCTCATAAGTCTTGAATTTCTTATCTCAAGATTCTTACTTCCGTCAAATGGATAATTACCGACAAGCTTAAGACCATCAATCTTCATATTGTTGCTGTTCATTGCAAAATAATTACCCTTTGCCACTACATTTGTCATAGTAACATTATCACAGCTCCAGAGTGTTTCCTCTGCATTGACGAATTCCACATTCTTAAGATCTAGTCTGTTACATCTTCTGAAATTCTTAGGTGCTTCAATAATTGTATCCTCAACATTAATATCGTTAGTGTACCATACTCCTGCTCTTCCCATCTCAAAGAAATAACAGTCCTTTACATTGACATTGTTGCAGTACCAGAGTGGATATTTCCACTTAAAGCTGCTGTTTACAAGCTCTATATTACTGCTCTCCTTTAATGGAGACTCACCATCATCAAATATAGAATCTTCTATGCGAAGGTCTTTGCTTGCAAAAAGAGCGCGTTCTCCTGTAAGAAGCTGCTGCTTAACTAATTTCTTTTCCATATTTACTCCATTCTTATCTACAAACATTAAAACCCAATCACCATATTATAAGTGATTGGGTTACATTCTAAACATTCTTAAGGTTCTCTACCATCTCTTCCATTGTGTGCCAGCCAAGTACTGCACATTTAACTCTTGCTGGCATATGAGAGATATCTCTTAATGCTCCGGCTTCATCAAGCTCATCAATCTCTTCCTCAGTTGCCTCATCCTTAATCATCTTAAGGAAAAGTTCTGAAAGATGTACGGCCTCATCAATAGGCTTTCCAATGATAAGCTCAAGCATTATATCTGCTGATGCCTGCGATATTGCACAGCCATCTCCTGTAAATGCCCCATCAACAATAGTTTTCTTAGCATCATCAAACTTAAGCTTTAAGATAATGTCATCTCCACAGCTTGGATTAACACCCTCAAGCTCTAAGTCTGCATTGTCTATATCATGCTTATGATATGGATGCATGTTGTGGTCCGTAAGAACCTCATTATAAAAAGTTTTAGTCTCCATATCCCATAAGCCCCCTGATCTTAGATAGTTCTTCTACAAAATGCTGTACTTCTTCTTCTGTGTTATAGAAAGCAAAGCTTGCTCTCGTTGTTGAATTAACCTTAAGGAAATCCATTAATGGCTGTGCGCAGTGATGTCCTGCTCTTACTGCAATATGCTGTGAGTCGAGTATTGAAGCAACATCATGTGGGTGTACTCCGTCAATTGTAAATGTGACTATGCCCTCATGGTCTTCTGCCTTCGGAGAACCTATTAAGTTAACTCCCTTCATGTCATTAATGGCGTCTACAGCAATCTTAGTAAGCTTTCTCTCCTGTGCCATAATTGTGTCAAATCCAACTTTGTTAATATAATCAATTGCCGCATGAAGTCCGACTGCACCACCTGTATTAACAGTTCCCGCCTCAAACTTATGTGGAACCTCTGCATATTTAACTCTGTCCCAGTGAACAATCTCAATCATCTCACCACCGCTTAAGAATGGTGGCATCTTGTCAAGAAGCTCTTTCTTGCCATATAATGCTCCGATTCCCATAGGTGCTAACATCTTATGTCCAGAAAATACAAGGAAGTCAACATCAAGGTCTGTTACATTAACCGGCATATGAGGAACACTCTGTGCTCCGTCAGCCACAATAACCGCACCATGTGCATGTGCAACCTCTGCAATATGCTTTATATCATTAACTCTTCCTAATACATTAGAAACCTGGGTAACTGCTACAAGCCTGGTCTTATCTGTGATAACCTCTAAAGACTTGTCTGTAATCTCTCCATTCTCATCAGGTGTAAGCTGCTTTAATACCGCTCCACATTTTTCTGCAACCTGCTTCCATGGAAGGAAATTGCTGTGGTGTTCCATAACACTAACAACAATCTCATCACCCTCTTTAATGAAATTCATTCCATAACTGTATGCAATTAAGTTAAGACTCTCTGTAGCATTTCTTGTAAATACTATCTGGCTTGAATCCTTAGCACCAATAAACTGTGCTACTGCCTTTCTTGCATTCTCATAGCTTTCTGTAGCAATCTCACTTAATTCGTATACACCTCTGAATGGATTGGCATTCATCTCCTGATAATACTTATTAACTGCATCAAGAACAGCCTGTGGCTTCTGTGTAGTTGCTGCATTATCAAGATATGCAATATTGCTTCCCGAAATAAGTGGGAAATCTTTTCTTATAGACTCAATCGTCTTACTTAACTCACTCATTAATAAACCTCTTTAATGTAGTCATGTATCTCGTTCCTGATACCATCATCAGGGATTTTGCCACATACAGCTAAAAGCTTAGCTGCTGCCAGCATATTGTAACATTCTTGTGCCGGTATTCCTCTTGATTCAAGATAGAATAAAAGTTCCTCATCAGGCTTTCCTATAGTTGCACCGTGATTACCGACAACATCTTCTTCTGCACATAGAATAATAGGAATAGTCTGGTTGACACATTTTTCATCAATAAGAAGAACTTCTTCCTTCTCATTACCTACAGAACCTGCTGAACCCTTAACGAAATCAATAGTTCCTCTGAACAGCTTAAATGCTGTATCTCTCAATGCACCTGCCGCATTGATTGCACATTCTGTCTTCTTGCCGATATGTCTTACGCAGTAGTTCATATCAAGTTTTTCTTTACCTGCTGCAACATATCCAATCTCTGCAGACATAGAGCTTCCATTACCTGCAAGCTTAATCTCACAGCCTTCGTATCTGTTCTTACCGCTTAAGTAAAGCTGCACAAGCTCAATTCTTGCACCATCTTCGCAGTAACCACCGATATCATTAATAAATGTTGTCTCATTACCTACTCTCTGAATCTGGATAAGACGGATAACCGAATCCCTGGCAGCATATAATCTTGTCTGTACTGCTGCAAAGCCTTCTCCCTCTTTATCTCCGTTAAAATCCATGTAAACATCAATGCTGGCATTCTCTTTAGTCTCAATACCAACAACATTAATGTCTGCATTGTTCTTGCCATAATTGAAATCAAGTCTTACAAAACCATCATTCTTCTTATCTGTTATATAATATACAGGTTCAGTCTTTGATTTCTTAGCTGCCTCTGTAATCTCCTGACCACATCCACCAATAATATTATCAAGCTCACCATTATTAAGCTTTCCATCATCAATAAGACTTACATCATTAACAGAAGCATTTAACTCACCTGTACGATTAATCACAACCTCGCCAACCCTGCTCTGGTTCATATGAAGATGATTCCATGTCTTGGCTGGGATACGGTTTATTATCATGTCCTTTTCTTCGATACCTATCATATCATATTCCTCACTCTGATTAACTTAACCAATACTGCCCTTCATCTCAAGACGGATAAGATTATTCATCTCCATTGCATACTCAAGTGGAAGCTCCTTAGATACATTATCAGCAAATCCTGAAACAATCATTGCTCTCGCATCATCTTCCGGAATTCCTCTTGACATAAGATAAAATACAGCATCATCACTGATTCGTCCAATTGTTGCCTCATGTCCTACATCCGCATCATTAACACGGATATCCATAGCTGGAATTGTATCAGATCTTGAAATATCATCTATCATAAGTGACTGACATGAAACTGATGATTTACTCTTCTTAGCCTTGGTAGTCATTGTTACCGCACTTCTGAAAGTACTGATTCCGCCACCCTTAGATATTGACTTAGTACTTACAACTGATGTTGTACCTGGTGCATTATGAACTACCTTCATACCTGTATCAAGGTTCTGTCCTGCTCCTGCAAATGTAATTCCTGTGAATTCACAGCTTGAACGCTCACCATTAAGGATACTCATAGGATACAGATATGATACATGCGAACCAAATGAGCCTGAAACCCATTCAATCTTACCACCCTCAGCAACAGTTGCTCTCTTAGTGTTAAGATTATACATATTCTTGCTCCAGTTCTCAATTGTTGAGTAACGAAGCTTTGCATTCTTAGCCACAAAAAGTTCAACCGCACCTGCATGAAGATTGGCAACGTTATATTTAGGTGCTGAACATCCTTCAATAAAGTGAAGACTTGCACCCTCATCAACAATAATAAGTGTATGCTCAAACTGACCTGCTCCTGCAGCATTAAGTCTGAAATATGACTGAAGAGGAATCTCAAGATTAACCCCCTTTGGTACATACACAAATGAACCACCAGACCATACAGCTCCGTGAAGTGCTGCGAACTTATGATCCTGTGGTGTAATAAGCTTCATAAAATGCTCGTGTACCATATCTGCATATTCACCTGTAAGTGCGCTTTCCATATCAGTGTATACAACACCCTGGTCAGCAACCTCCTTACGGACATTATGGTATACAAGCTCTGAGTCGTACTGTGCACCAACTCCGGCTAACGACTCCCTCTCTGCCTTAGGAATACCTAATCTGTCAAATGTATCCTTAATCTCTTCTGGTACATCCTTCCAGTCGCCCTTCATATTCGTATTAGCACGAACATACGTAGCAATATTATCCATATTGAGTCCATCAATAGACGGACCCCAGTCAGGCACCTGCATATTATTATATATTTCTAATGACTTAAGTCTGAACTCTCTCATCCAAGCAGGATCATGCTTTTCTTCTGATATCTTCTCAACGATTTCAGGAGTAAGTCCCTGCTTTATTCTATAAGCGTCCTTCTCTTCGTTCTTAATATCATAAACACTTCTGTTTATGTCATCTACAAATGTCTTTTCTTCCATTACAAGCCTCCGAGCCTTAATTACCTGATGAATCTTTCGAAACCATTCTCATTGATATCATCAATCATAGCACTGTCGCCTGTTGCAACAACATTACCATTGACAAGAACATGAGTATAATCCACCTTAAGTGCCTCTAAGATACGAGTGCTGTGAGTGATAATAAGAAGTGCTCCGTTCTGAGTCTTCTGATACTCTTCAACACCTAACGATACTGTCTTAACAGCATCTACATCAAGTCCTGAATCAGTCTCATCAAGAATAGCAAGTGAAGGCTCAAGCATAAGAAGCTGTAATATCTCTGCTTTCTTCTTCTCACCACCTGAGAAACCAACATTAAGGTCTCTGTCCATATATGATGGATCCATCTGAAGGAATTCCATCTTCTCCTGAAGGAGCTTCTTGAACTTGAAGTATGTCATCTTCTTTCCACGCTGCTCCATAGAACTTCTTATAAAATTACCGAGTGTAATACCAGGAACCTCAATAGGATTCTGGAAAGACAGAAAAAGACCTGCCTGTGATCTCTCAGCAACATTCTTAGAAAGTAAATCTTCTCCGTTAAATGTAACCTTACCACCTAATATCTCATATCTTGGGTTACCCATGAGAGCATAACCAAGAGTAGACTTACCTGCTCCGTTAGGTCCCATAAGTACATGAGTCTCTCCCTTATTAAGAGAAAGATCAACCCCATGAAGTATTTCTTTATCTTCAACACCAACCTTAAGCTGGCTCACATTTAATATTTCCTGTGCCATAATGCCTCCTTAGCTGTACATTCTTTTAGCAACACACATAATATCATTGAAAGAAAAGGTTGTAAAGTTATTCATAACAACAATTGTTACTATTGTTTAACATAGTTACTCCTCTTTCTTTGTTTCAGAAACCATAGTATGCTCATATATATATTTTACTTCCCTGAGATAAAATATAAACACGGGTATATCTTCACTGTAATCCTTACTCTTTGATACTACCAGCTCCACCCACTTATACTCGCCATCAAGAAGCCGTCTGTGTCTCAATCTCAGTGATTTTTTATTATTTCTGAAATGTTCAAGCACCTTGTCCGGATTGACAAAATCTCTATATGCCCCGGCATCCTCAGGGTGAACTACTCCCATATCAATATATTTGTCAATATATTCCTTAATACTGCCTGATAATCCGGCATCTCTTATTATGTCCTCCTGGGTTGACTTTATAAGTTCATATCTGTCATGCAGAAAATCAGCCCTGAGTATCTTAATAAATGTATCATATACAATATCCATTGCATCTTCTCTTGCACCTGCCTGATAATCAGCTTCTTTCCATGTGAAAAGCACTCTCCTGTTATCCTCAGAATAATTTGTTGGCTTAGTAACCTCAAATACATACCATTTGTATGCTCCATCCATATTATATCTTATCTGGTATGTTCCTCTTTCTTTCCCATCATCAAGCTGTTTCTTAATTCTGTCAAGATTAATAGCTTCCTTGTAAAGTGAAACATCATCCGGGTGAATAACACCATACTTAATATATCTGTCTGCATATTCTGCAATAGTCTTAGGTCTTGGTATCATAACATAATCAGGCTCATCTGCCCTTCTTATAAAGTGATATGCTCCCGTATCCAGATCAACATCTGCAATCTTCCAGAAGTAATCAGTTATCTCCTTAAGATAAGACTTATCATTCTTTCTTGTTCTTAAAATAATAAGCTTATCAGCTACGTTATCCTTATTATCAACAAGCTTCTCATAGTCACTTATAGACATAGGTCTGTAGTAATAAAATCCCTGTGCATATTCACAACCTAAAAGTTCAAGCAGCTTGAGCTGTTCATCAGTCTCAACCCCCTCAGCAATAGCAGGAAGATCCAGTTGTCTTGCCATATCAAGAACTGCCGTTATAATGCTTACACCTTTATCATTATTTTCCGGATTAAGGTCTAGAAATTTCATATCCAGTTTCAGAACATCTGCATCAATATCTTTAAGCATGTTAAGTGATGAATATCCGCTTCCAAAATCATCAATAAGAATCTTAAAGCCCGCATTCTTAAATGCCTTCTCCGTATCCTTAATTACTGAGCCATTCTCCACATATGCACTCTCTGTAATCTCTATTTCAATATACTCTGTTGAAACATTATATTTTTCAATCATGTCTTTAAGTATTCTTACAACATCCATAGAGTATATATCTGCTCTCGAAACATTTATTGATATTGGCAGTACTGTTCTTCCCTCATCAAGCCATCTTCTTATAGTCTGACATACTTTATCCCATATATACACATCAAGTTTATTTATGAATCCATTCTTTTCAAGCATTGGTATAAACTGTCCTGGTGAAATAAATCCTTTCTCAGGACTTATCCATCTCACAAGTGCCTCAGAACCTATAATCTTACCTGTCTCTAATATACATTTGGGTTGAAGATAAAATGTAAATTCTCCATTATCCATTGCACTGCATATCTCTGGCATAAGCTTTGCTTCTGCTTCCTGTTCCCTTGCCATACTCTCATCATACCAGCAGATATCCTTATCAGGGCGCTGTTTTGCTATCTCTAGCGCTCCATACGCATAGTCACACATCTCTCCTGTTGTTATATCCTTATCTGCAGTCTTATATGCACCATAATATGCCCTTGTAATATCATGTCCCCTGTATCCGTTAACAATACCTGATATTCTTTCTCTGATCAGATTAATCACTCCATCGTTCTCTTCGAATACAACACAGAAATTATCTCCGCCCATATATCCGGAAATTGTTCCGTACCCGGCATCTATACGCTTAAGAGCTTCTCCAATCTCTATAAGAAGCTCATCACCAGTTTCACGACCATACCACTTATTAATAAGGTGAAAATTCTCTATATCTATCGCCAGTATGCAATATGTTTTGTTATCAAAAAGTACTGTTTTATCAGCTATTCTCCAGAAAGTTCTTCTTAATGGAAGGTTCGTAGCCAGATCGTAATTATATCTATCAGGGTTTAGTCTTAACTTATTATACCTGCTCATGTCTACCATAGCTGCCTCCTTTGTACCCTCAATATCTTATAAGCCCACGTTGCTCAAAATACCTTCTCCATTTTATCATTATTACATTGATAAAACAATAATTTAAATATAAAATAACTATCAACTGGATATGTTTAATAAAATTATATAAAGGAGACTTTAATATGGCAAAATACATAATGGCTCTTGATGCCGGAACAACAAGCAACCGCTGTATTCTTTTCAACAGAAGTGGCGAGATGTGCAGTGTTGCACAGAAAGAATTCACACAATATTTTCCAAAACCCGGATGGGTGGAACATGATGCAGATGAAATCTGGTCAACGATTCTGGAAGTTGCCAGACAGGCTCTTGCAAATGTAGGTGCTAACGCATCAGATATTGCCTCAATAGGAATAACCAACCAGCGTGAAACAACAGTTGTATGGGACAGACATTCTGGTGAACCTGTATACAATGCTATCGTGTGGCAGTGCAGAAGAACTTCAGAATACGCAGATTCTCTTAAAGAGAAAGGGCTTACAGAAACAATCCGTAACAAAACTGGTCTTGTTATTGATGCGTATTTTTCTGGAACCAAGCTAAAATGGATTCTTGATAATGTTAAAGGTGTCCGTGAGCGTGCCGAAAAAGGAGATTTGCTGTTTGGAACAATTGAAACATGGTTAATCTGGAAGCTTACCAAAGGTCAGATTCACGCCACAGATTATTCCAATGCATCAAGAACAATGCTTTTCAACATTAATACACTTGAATGGGACGAAGACATCTTAAAAGAGCTTGATATTCCAAAATGCATGCTTCCAAAGGCAGTCCCATCAAGCAGCATATTTGGTGAGACATCCGCTGAATTCTTCGGCTGTCCTATCCCAATCGGAGGTGCTGCCGGCGACCAGCAGGCTGCGCTTTTCGGACAGACCTGTTTTGACGCAGGAGAAGCCAAGAATACATATGGAACAGGCTGCTTCCTTCTTATGAATACTGGAGAAAAGCCTATTTTTTCAAAGAACGGTCTTGTTACTACTATTGCATGGGGACTTGACGGTAAAGTCACATATGCCCTTGAAGGCTCAATATATGTAGCCGGAGCTGCCATCCAATGGCTTCGTGACGAAATGCATTTTATTGATTCTTCACAGGATTCGGAATATATGGCAAGAAAAGTTCCTGATACCAACGGATGCTATGTTGTTCCCGCATTTACAGGACTTGGCGCGCCATACTGGGACCAGTACGCAAGAGGTACTATCTTAGGAATAACCCGTGGTGTCAACAAATACCACATTATACGTGCCACACTTGAATCAATCGCTTATCAGGTAAACGATGTTCTTACTGCAATGAAAGCAGATTCAGGCATAGAACTTTCTTCTCTTAAGGTCGATGGTGGTGCAAGTGCTAACAATCTTCTTATGCAGATGCAGGCTGATATATCCGGTGCTCCTGTAAACAGGCCTGTATGTGTTGAAACAACTGCCATGGGTGCGGCTTACCTTGCTGGACTTTCAGTTGGTTACTGGAAAAGTACCGATGACATAAGAAAGAACTGGTCTGTAGACAGAACATTTGACCCTGAAATCACCCAGAATGAGCGTGATTCCAAAGTCAGAATGTGGAAAAAAGCTGTTTCTTATTCATTTAACTGGGATAAATAATTCCGTCGGATGATTCTTCTAACATATAAAAGCGATATTGTATAAAAGTAAATTCATACAATATCGCTTAATCTTTTATTACCTTACAACACTCTTCTGGTTTTTGTGCATTGCACGAAATTTTGTAATGTTATTTTACCTATTATCCACCTTCTCCGGATACATATCATGATTTGCCATACGGTTGAATGCCACATCTTCCCACTTAGTTTCTGGCTTTCCATAATTGCAGTATGGATCAATGGAAATTCCTCCACGGGGTGTGAATTTGCCCCACACTTCAATATACTTTGGCTCCATCAGCTTAATCAAATCCTTCATAATCACGTTCACGCAGTCCTCGTGAAAATCCCCATGATTACGGAATGAAAACAGGTACAGCTTTAAGCTCTTGCTTTCCACCATTCTCTCGCCTGGGACATACGAAATAATAATGTTTGCGAAATCAGGCTGCCCTGTAATTGGACAGAGACTTGTGAATTCCGGGCAGTTAAACTTCACGAAATAATCATTTTCTGGATGTTTGTTTACAAATGTTTCAAGCAGGCCAGGGTTGTAATCTGTTTCATAATTGTTCTGCTGGTTGCCTAATAATGTTAAATTCTCTTTTTCTCTCATAGCTTTCTCCAATTTTTATTTTATTGCAGGGTCACTTACCCCATTTGCTGCAAATGCAGCCGCTCTGTCGATACAGGTTCCACATTTGCCGCAAGGCACATCCTTTCCTTCATAGCAGGACCATGTAAGCTCGTATGGTGCGTTAAGCTCTAAGCCCATCTTCACCACCTCCGCCTTAGTCATATTCACAAATGGCGCCTCCACATTTAACTGATGTCCTGAGCCCTCAAAAATTGCCTGATTCATAGCATCATTAAACATCGGTGAACAGTCTGGATAAGCAAAACCGGCTGAATCATCTGCATGTGCACCATAAAGAATCACGCTGCAGTCCTTGCTTAGTGCAATGCTTGCCGCCGATGAAAGAAACAGTCCATTTCGAAATGGCACATAGGTGCTTACAGGCTTTTCGCCCTCCGTCTTTTCAATCTGCCTGGCATAGCTCTCCTCTGGAATTTCCTCTGTAGACTGCTGCAATAAAGAGCAGTTGCTATATTGAAAAATCTTACTCAGATCCAGGAATAACTGCTCCACTCCGTAAAATGCAGAAACAGCCTTTGCCGCCTGAATTTCTTTATCGTGCTTCTGTCCATAAGAAACTGACAGAGCAATTACATTGTCCTTTCCATATCGGCTCACTGCCAATGCCAGTGCCGTAGTGGAATCCACGCCACCGCTTGATAATACTAATGCTTTCATAACTCATCTCTCCTATCTTAGATACATTTGTAATGCTGCATCGTCCTTAAAGCTTCCTCTTAACTCTACAGTCATTGTTCTCGTGTTGTTTTTCTTAATTCCTCTTGCCGACACACAGCTGTGATATCCTTCAAGCACCACCGCAACATCCTCGCTTCCTGTTATCTCTGTCATAATGTCCGCAATATCCTGACCGATTCTTTCCTGTAACTGCAGTCTTCTTCCAACCATATCGCATATTCTTGCAATCTTTGATAAGCCTATAACCTTCCCATTAGGAATGTACGCAACTGTCGCCTTCATATCATACATAAGCGCCATATGGTGCTCGCAGTAAGAAAACAGGTCGATGTCCTTCATAACTACAACCTTAGAAGTATCAAGCTCCTCAATTCCATCCTCAAATGTCTTATCAAACATCTGCGCAATTTCGTGATTGGAGTAATTCATCCCAAGAAAGACCTCCTCGTACATCTTCGCAACTCGCTTTGGTGTATCCTTTAAGCCCTCCCTCTCCGGGTCGTCGCCCAATGCAACAAGAATCCCTCTAATATGCTCCTCAATTGCTTTCGTATCTATCATCATAATCTCCATTCTTGCTTCACCCCGCAAACTTTGGGCTGAAAGCACAAATTTGCACGTAAAAAATCTTTGATATTAGGATTTTTCACATTATACGCCCCTTTCCTCTGGGTTCCAGATTACCTTGTGCATCTGAATCTGAAGACGCACATCATTCATCCTTTTACTGGTCATGAAATTCACGATTTCCACTGGCTCAATTGAACCAAACACTGAGCTTATGAATACCTGGCATCTTTCTGTCAGATGAAATTTTTCAATTATTTTCTCTGCACATTCCAAATCATTAATGCTGCCCGAAACGAACTTGACTGTGTCCTGCTTTCTTAGAGCTTCCATATTGGAGAGAAGCATTTTCTCCTCACAGCCGCTGGATGGCAGCTTGTAATCCATAGTAAGGCTAAGTTTTTCTTTTGAAAATGCATTGGCAAGGGGAGCAATATCAACCGCTCCATTAGTTTCAATCTCTACTCGAATGTCCGATTTGTTCAATAATTTTTCTACCAGACTCCTGATATCCTTCTGTAATAAAGGCTCTCCCCCTGTCAGCGTCACATTTTTAATGCCTGTCTCACTGACATATTCACAAATCTCATCTGGTGACAGCTCCTCGTAATCACAAGCTGGCTCATTGGCCCACTTTGTATCACAGTAGGAGCAATTCAGGTTACAACCCTTGAATCTGATAAACACCGCCAATTCTCCGGCTCTTCTTCCCTCTCCATTAATACTTATAAATTTCTCAACAACTTTCATATTAGTTTCTTTCCTTTATTCTTCGTATGCTGCTACATTATTAGGTGTCTCGTATACTTCCACTCTGTGGATTGGAAAGCCTTTTGCACTCATCAGCTCATAGAAATATTTTGAAAAATGCTCCGCAGTAGGTCTGAAGCCAACTTCAATCATACGAAACTCCTCCGCCTGTAATGCAGCAATTGTCGCACCTTTTAGAGAACCTTTTTCATAAATCAGGCTGTGGTCAAAATCATCACAGATATCCTTCAAAGCATTTTTTAAATCAGAAAAATCCACAAGCATTCCTCTTGTCTGACCCTCATCCTTTAACTGGTCTGCTGCTATTTCAACAACAACTCTCCAGCGGTGACCATGAAGATTCCTGCATTTTCCGTCATACCCCTTCAGAAAATGTGCAGAATCAAAGCTGCTCTCGGTTTTTAAATAATACATTTTAGTTTCTCCTCTAATTTATTGGGAATAAAAACAGAATTGCTTAGAAAAGAACGTGCCCCACTGTGAGCACATATAGAAAGCCCTGTAAATGTATACACACCTACAGGGCTAAATTACATAAAAAGTCTTCTTAGCAGCCCTGGTTTTATTTAACGACAGGATGGTACAAACGAACTGTCGCGCATTTTTATGCGATATGTCTATTATAAGTATTTTTCTGGATATGTCAATGTAAATTTCCCCCAGCAGCTGCACCTTTATCACGTTCATTATGCGTGCCGGGTATGTTTCCTGAATTTCTCCTGCAATTGTTATTGAAACCATATCATTTACTGCCAGGTCAGACAGCTCAATCTCTGTTTCCTCCTTCGTCCATGAAGTTTTATATTTGACCCTATTAAACCAATCTTAAACCGATTAATCTTTTAATATATCTTATCAACCTCATCTTCATACACTGATTCAGTATGAGTATCAAATAGCACCCATTCCACCAGATCAAAACAATCTGGATTATCCTGCAAGAACCGGTTTACTGTATGTACCGCAATCTTTGCTGCCAACTCAACAGGAAAACTATATATTCCCGTTGATATTGAAGGAAATGCAATAGACCTGATTCCATTATCCATTGCCAGCTTCATAGAATTAAAATAGCAGTTAGCAAGAAGCTCCTCTTCTCTATCTCTGCCTCCATTCCATATCGGTCCTACAGTATGAATAACATAATCGCATGGTAAATTATAGGCTTTTGTTATCTTTGCTTCTCCAGTCACGCATCCGTGAAGTGTCCTACACTCAGCCAGAAGTTCCGGTCCTGCGGCTCTATGAATCGCACCATCTACACCGCCTCCGCCAAGAAGAGAGTTATTTGCTGCATTAACAATTGCCTGCACATCTGTTACTTTTGTTATATCTCCTTTTACTGTCTTAATCAAATACATCTTTCTTACCTGCCTGTTTATTATATTACCTCTGCCCCAAATGGCATCAGAGACAATTTAGCAATTTTGAAAAACTGCTTTCCGAAAGGAATTCCGATAATTGTTATACAACATATCAGACCTGCCAAAACCCACGACAGTCCACTCAACAATCCACCACATATAAACCAAAGTATATTTCCTAATATGCTCATATCAATATTCCTTCTCTATCTCTCCATATATTCCATACATTTTCTTGAACGCATCAAGGTCTGCCTGATTTTTAATCAGCATAACCTCCTCTATCTTACCTGTATGAATGTCCTTAAAGCCTGCAACCTGCTCACCATTACATATGCTTGCCTTGATTACTGGTTTCTTATTTTCTTTATCATATGTCTTTATAACTGTCTTTTTCTTAAAGAATCCCACTCTGAGCACCTTCTTTTGACTTTGCCATCAGTATAACAACTGCCTATACCATTCATCCTTCGTCATATCATCACCACAAATCGTATGGTTTCATGGTTTCTGAATTTCGATATTCATGTTTCTCATAATATCCTATCAGCTTACTCTCATCTCTGAGTGCCACCATGTAAACATCTTTATTCTGTTTCTCATTATGAAAAGTATAAACGATATTATGGCTTTCATCTGCTGCAAACCAGTCCACTACCTGCTGTATTTTATCTCTTGATTCCGGACTATGACAATCTAACAAACTTCTTCCAATAAGTTTATCTCCGCCTCGCTTCGCATAGCTGGTAACAGCTGCCGGATTCATGTAGATAATCTCATGTTTGAGATTGCATATAACAACGGATGCCCTGTCCTGATCAACAATACTCTTATAAAAGCTGACATAGGATTTAAACTTAATTACCTTTTCATTATCCAGCCTCTTTTGAAGTTGTGGTTTCTTTCTTCGATAATAATCGTATATCTCTCCATCAGGTATCCAGATTTGTGCCTCATTTATCTTATCAAGTACAGCTTCAACAATCTGTTCATCTGCCAGTAAATCAGGTACTTTATCATGCTCTGTTACATACTTTTTGTATTCTTCATACACCCATTCTGTAATCTTATCCTTCTGCTTCATCTTTAGATTACTAAATTGTTTGTTCATCTGTAAAATCTGACCATCAATCTTTTTATGTATTTTAGTTTTCTTACTTTTTGCCATCTTCAGCTATCCTTTAAAACTTCACTATTTCCGGTTCATGGGTAAATGATGAGAATGTGACTGTTGCATTCTTGAAATAGAATACCTCGGTATTTCCATCATCTGCTGAGTACATATTCTGTAAAGATGGATAAGCATCAAGCATAGACTGTCTTGCTTCTCTTCTGTCATCTTCTACAAGTTCTCCGGCTACACGAAGCCACTCGCCATTTTTAAATGCACAAATTTCTACCTTCGGGTTTGCGTGAATCTGCTTTGAAACATCCTTTACCTTGCCAGTCTGAATATACAACTTTCCTTCAAAAATGTGTGCTGTTCCAAAAGGTCTTACCCTTGGCTGGTCGCCTTCTACTGTTGCCAAATAATATGTCTCTGCTTCTTTTAAAAATTTAGCTACTCGTTCCATGATGTAATCCTCCTGAATTGATTAATATCGTTTCATATTTACAAACAGTTTCATTTTATTGGTTATAAAAGTATATCTTCAATAAATCTATTGTTGCTTTGTCATTTATGACGGCCCGTCCTATTGTTATGCCATTGCTGATGATAATATATTCTCCGTTTTCATATCTGGCATTTACCAAATCATCTTCCCTTTTTAAGTCTATACATATACTTGATATAATTCCGCAAATCTCCTCTTGTGAGCTTCCGCTTTTTATCTCATAAGCATAATCCGCATCTCCTATCTCATTCAGATCAGTTACCAAACAATACTCCGCTCCATTCATCAGCATTTCTTCATTCAAAGTGGGTAATTGAGCCGTCTTATACTCATTAAATAAAAAGATAACTACAAGCGCAATGAATGTCGGAAAAAAGATACCGCCAAACCGCTGTGCATAATTTTGTTCTTCCCACCGCTTGCTATGACGACCAAACAGCGGTATTTTCATCTGCACCAAACCTGCTCCTATACTTACAAGCAAAAAATAAAATATACCTTTTATCAAAGACTCATCCCCATTTAATCATTAATAAAAATATCGTTCCTAAAACGACGCCTACTAACCATATAAAGCGAAACACCTTGTTATATCTCGAACTATTAGAACACGGAACAAGCCAATATTCCTGTGGAAACCCCAAAAGGTATTCTTTTAATTCCTGCTTCAATTCCATGACTATACTCCACATTAATCCAGACAGCACAATGCACACCGTTCCATAATATGTAATTGGTGCATTTGTAACCACAGCAAAGAAATAATGTGCCATCTTAAGAAGGAAGATACACCACGCAATACAGCATGGAATTGTAAACGCCCTTTTCATTTTCCACTTCAAACCCAATATAACCTCTGGAACGAATACAGTCAATGCCCCCATCGGCAATCCTCCTGTTCGTCCATGTGTGAAATCGCTCTCCGACTCCAAAGACCAAATTCCTGTCAATACTATTACTGCTGGTATTAGTATGGTGCAGAACAAGTTATATGCAATAATCAACACATTTTCATTGTCGTCGTTCATAACTTAGCCCCCAATCAGTTCATCAAACATGTATGCCAAAAAAATAAGTATCATATAGCTATCGGAAAGCATTCTTACATTTCCTGCAATTTTAATTTATTTTGCCTCATAAGAAGAAGTAAACCTAGTCCGTCCAGAATCGACTTGATTATTATACGCATCTACAATGTCGCTATATTCCGTTGAATCGCTAAAAGGAGCAATATCGCTTGTATTGTCAGATACACTCATGTTAGAAACAGGACCGGAAATTAACAATGACCCGTCCGGCTGGGCATAAGCAAAAAAGATATATTCATTTCCTACAACCGGAAGCTCATCACCCTCATAAACAAAATATTGTGAGCCATCTTCCGAAAGTCCGCCAGATTTTTGAATCGGGATAGCCGTGTCAGTAACTAAATTGCCTTTGATATTTTTTGTGACGTTCACAGTATAATTTGTGTATGGGCCGGAAACTTCACGAGTCTTTCCATCGTCTGTTTCAACCGTAACAGCATCTTTATAAACAGTACCTTCTTCACTTGCGACCGTACCAACGAATACATAATCAGCATCGCCTACAACTGCATTCAGATCGCTATAATCAATCGAAAAAGTACCTCTCAAATATGATGTCTTAATTTCGTCAGAAGTTGAAGGTTTCGCAATGCCAAAAAACAGCCCATTAATCCACTGAACAAGTTTTCCTCCTGTCGCCGCATTGGCAATCCCTCCTGTTGTAAAAAGAATGATACTTACCGCCATTACAGTTACAACGCGAGCCAACCATTTACGGCTATGTGCGTTACTTTCATGAAATAGTTTACTATTCTTTTGTAAGGAAATATCGTTTTCTTTTTTTTGCTCTAAACATTGTGCAGCCTCTAGGATATATTTATCGTTTATTTCATTCATTGCATAAAAAATATCTGATTTCAAAGTTTTCATAAATACTTCCTTTCCGCTAATTGTTCTCTCAGCTTTTTTCTTGTTCTAAATAAGATTGTTTCGACCTTGCTTTTGCTCATATTACAACATTTCATAATCTCTTTTACCGACATAAAGTACCAATATCTTAATACAAAAACTTGTCGATGAGGTTTTTGCAACGATTCCAAAAAATCCTCAACAATATCTTTCAATTCATTATTTTCCCAATCTTCTTCTCCCGCTTTCGCCAGATAATTACTCAATTCCTCATATGGCAAACACATATCTATATCTCTTTTTGCCGCATGAATATGTTCATACTTTTTTAGCGCCTGATTCCTTGCAATTTTTAAAATATAAGCTTTCAAGTTATCTGGTGTTTTTGGGGGAATCGTAAACCAGACACCTAAATATGTATCATTTGTACATTCTTCAACATCTAACTGATTCTTTATCAGCCTGCCAATTATAAATGATACAAGTTTCCCATATTTCTTCTCTGTTTCTAGCAATGCATCCTCGGATCGGCAATTATATAGTTTAATTATTTCTCTATCGTCCATTACAACCCTTTCTTATTTATTAAGTACGGATTCGATCCCTTTTGCTTGCAAGTTTTAAAACTTTTTGCTTTATTTTTTTTATTTGTCATTTCAGCTACACAGAATGTAGCTTTTGATAGTCTTAAAATATCATCTTTAACAAATCTGTTGTTGCCTTATCGCATATAGCCGCCCGTCCTATGGTTGTATTGTCACTAAAGATAATATATTCTCCGTTTTCATATCTTGCATGTATTAAACCATTTTCATTTTTTATAGCTCCACATATACTTGATATAATTCCGCAAATATCCTCTTGTGAACTTCCGCTTTTTATCTCGTAAGCAAAATCCGCATCTCCTATCTCATTCGGATCAGTTACCAAACAATACTCTGCTCCATTCATCAAAAGTTCTTCATTGAAAGTGAGTAATTGGGTAATCTTATATTCGGCAAACAAAAAAGAACAACGAGTGCAATAAATACAGGGGAAAAGAGGCTGCAAAACCGTTGCAAATAACTAACTTCATTATAGCAGAGGATTACACGAATATCCAACGACAAACTCGAGCAAAATAGAAGCGGCTGGCAGAACTAACAACCGTCGCCAGACTTCTCCAACGCTGATTATGTTTATTTCATGCTGTCTGCCCAATTTTTCAGCTCTGTCTTATCAGCATTTGCAGAAAAGCGTCTGCCCTCCATAAGTGCAGCACCTTTACAGGAGTTTTTTAGCTCTGCGTTCGTTCTGCCATAATGCTTTTTCATTTCTTTGCATACAAAAAAGACAACCATTTCTGATTGTCTTTTTCCCTGTCCTGTATTAAATTGAAATACGATTTACCTAAATGCCCCGTATCATTTTTACACTATTCCTCTTTTTCTTTCATATCCTGTTCCATAATATGATCCAATAATTTCTGCAGTTCCCTACGGTCTGGCAAATACAATTCATATTTTGAAACGAATAAATTACTATCCATACCATAAGTTGCATATTCTACAAGTAATTCATCTTTATTATGACTAAGTATAATTCCTATGGGTGGATTATCATCTTCCATATTTTCTTCTTTTGCAAAATATCCCATATACATATTCATCTGCCCAACATCGGCATGCTGCACAGAATTTTTCTTCAAATCTATTAAAACAAAACATTTCAAAATTCTGTGATAAAATACCAAATCCACATGATAATGTATATTATTGATTGTCAATGGATACTGTCTGCCAACAAAGGTAAATCCCTTACCTAATTCCAACAGAAAACTTTGCAGGTTATCAATAATTTTCTGTTCTAAATCTTCTTCGCTATATCGTTCCTGCTCCGGAATACCTAAAAATTCCAATGTATAAGTATCCTTAACAATATCTTCTGGCTTATTGTAAGTAATTCCCTCTTTGGCAAGTGCTAATACCCCCTCTTTGTCCCTGCTCGCAGCCAGTCTTAGAAACAATGCTGAATCCATCTGTCTCCTTAGAGTTCTTACATCCCACTTTTCCTTATAACATTCTTTTTCATAAAAACTTCTTTCAAGTTTATCATCAATTTTTATCAGTTCGCAAATATGCGACCATGTTAATTTGTCAGACACCGTCTGACAATTTGGATAACACAGATAAAATTTACGCATGTTATTAAGGTTAGGACGGCTATAACCTTTCCCTAATCGCAATGTCAACTGGTGAGAGAGCTTCGTCAATAATTGAGAGCCATATTCTGCTTTCACATTACCATCCTGCTCAAATTCAACAATGTATTTTCCGATTGTCCAATAAGTTTCTGTCATCACACTATTTACTTTTTCTGCGAATTCTCTTTTTGCGTTAGAAACCGTATCAGCAATCTCATTAACCAATACCTGAAGCATATCAGCCTGTTCTAAATCGTTCATGGTATATCCTTTCTGAATTTGTCAGACATTGTCTGACAAATTCAATGTTATTTTTCTTTTCAATTTACATCATTGCCGGGGCATTGACGCTCTTTATCTCTTTACACATTTCCACAAGAGCAGTTCCTGCTTCTTTTTTATCTGTGTAGATTGATAGCCACTATTTCAAAAACAACTCAAACCCATAACAGCTTTTCTCAAATCCATACTTCTCATAAAATGCATGTGCAGCTTTTCGAGGCATACCTGAATCCAATATGATTGCCTTACAGCCACGCGCTTTGGCAAGCTTCTTCACATGGTCAACCATCAGCCTGCCATATCCCTTTCCCCTATATTTCTCATCTGTGATAATACTTGCAAGATAACATGTCATGCCCGACATCCAGAATGTTAAAAAGAAGCTTATAAGTCTCCTTCCATCTCCCCTGCATTAGTCACTATAATTGTTTGACTGACTCAACGTATTCGTTTAGCTTCGCTCTTATCTCTTCAAACTGCTTTCCTGTAATCTCATTATCCGACTCAAATGCCATCATTTTGTCAAGATATCCACGCTCCTTTGCTATCTGAAGGCTGATAGGATAAACCAGCTCAAATGTCAGTGCAATGTGCCCTGCCACATGGTCTACCACGGTCTTTTTACAGGAACGAAGTACCGCATGCCTCTCATCAAAGGCTGCCATAACCTCAGGACTCACCTGCGAGTTTTTCAGTTCCTCCGTTGTCACATTATATATATCCTCTGCCGGAGTATCTACATTTACCCTGAAAATATCTACCTTATCAGCATCCCTTAGTATATTGCAAAACATAACTGTATAATCATCGAGCCTCTCATCTATTCTGAAAGCACTGTGATTTCTTATTGCATTTTCAACAATTATGCCGTATTTATCATCATGAAATCCATCCACATATGTGTCGATAAGTCCTTCCTTAAACAGCAGGTCGGCTCCAAAATTGGCATGATCAACAGACTGTGCATCGTTAAATGTGTTATAACGCTTAATCTGTTCAAATCTTCCGACATCATGCAGCATCCCTGTGAGCCATGCCACATCTGTCTCATATTCATCAAGCTTTAAATCACTTGCTATCAGCTCGCAAAGCTCAGCGACCCTATAGGTATGGTCTATTTTGAGCTTAATCTTTGGGTCTGCGGCATTGTATCCTGACGTGTACTCTGCGAATGTGTTTTTTACTCGTTCTCTATCTATTATCATGTTTATTATCCTTTCAAAAAAACGGTTTATCGTGGCTTCATTGCTGCTGTTTTAACTCCCATCGCACCACATCTCTATGTGGATTAACTTTGGCAAGTCCAATCTCCGTAATTGTCGCTTCAAAGGGCGCAAAGCTTTCCTGCATTACTGAAAATGCCATCTGCATCTGTTCCTTTGTCAGTGTCTTTCCAAGTGTAATATGTGGCAGCCAGCTCATTGGCTTGTAATATCTGCTCACTGTAGATTCCGGAATGCTTTTCACCTCATCAAATACTTTTTCCGATAAATCCTGTAAATATCCGTTAAGCACCGGCGTGGCATAAAATACATATGGCAGCAACTGCCCCACTGACACAATGCTAATCGTCCCATTAGAAAGTGAATTTCGCAGATTATCCATTGCTCCCAATAAAGCATTTTCACTTCGGGCTTCTATTGCCGATATCGTCATGTGTGGCGGCACATTGTTATCCGTCATGAATGAATTACCTGTTTTCTCAGCTATTTTATTTATATATCGTTGTAAAATATGCTCTGCCGTCTTGTCAAAATATACAGATACAAGATACATCTACTTTCCCCTGTCATATAAAAATCATGCCCCAACACACATAGGCCGGGGCAATTACTGTTATACTTTTAAGCTATCAAACTACACCAATTCAGGAATTTTGTAGCCCGCTTTTTGCATTGCGTCTGCGAAGTCATCTAATGACATACTTACTCTCTTTGCGCCCACCTCGGGCTCTAATATACCATCCTGAACAAGTGAATATACTTCAAGGCATCTTCCTTGTTGCATTCCTTGCTGTATTCCCTCCTGAATGCCACGTTTTTTATGATCATCCCATGCCTTACACATATTTACCACCTCTTCCTTTTTATCATACTTAATGTCAGTTCCTGTCTCAATATAACCTATCACCTGCAATAATTGCCCATAAAGCGGTATCAATATACTCACCATTTTTATAGTATTTTTGTCTGGCCACGCCTTCTAACACCATGCCGCATTTCTTTAATACCGCAGAGGAAGCATCATTTCCATAGAATACTTCTGCCTGAACTCTGTTAAATCCAACTCTATCAAAGGCATAATCTAAGACAGCCTCCAATACTTCTGTCATAATGCCTTTATTCCAAAATCCGGGAGACAGCATATAGCATGTATCACACATATGACATGCTTCTTCCACATTTCCCAAATTAATTGTTCCTATCAATTCTCCCGTTTCTTTCCACTCAATTACCCAATGAAAATATGAATTCGACTCATAATTAGATATCCAATGCTTTACCTTGTCCCTATATATTTCTATGTCATCAACAGGATTAAATGGATAGTATCTGCAAACTTCATCATACTTAGCCCAATTTTCATACATCATAGTATAATCGGATAGTTTGATTCTTCGTAAAAAGCATCGTTTTGTTTCAAAATTCTGTGTGCCTATATAATTCATAAATTATTCCTTTTCATATTCAAAATAAATTCCTGCAAATATCTATTAATCACCTGCATGGCAAAATATACAGATACAAGATACATCTACTGCCCCTGTCATATAAAAATCATGCCCAAACACAAATCAGTTGGGGCAATTTCTATACTTTTAAGCTATTATACTACACCATCTCAGGAAGTTTGTAGCCTGCTTTTTGCATTGCGTTTGCGAAGTCATCTAATGACATACTTACTCTACTTGCCCCTACCTCAGGGTCTAATATACCATCCTGAACAAGCGAATATACTTCAAGACATCTTCCCTGTTTCATTCCCTCCTGAATGCCACGCTTTTTATGATCGTCCCATGCCTTACACATATTTACCACCTCTTCCTTTTCATCATACTTAATGTCAGTTCCTACAAATAGATTGATAGCCGCAATCGTCTCAACGTCAACCCTTGTAAAGGTTTCGTCTTTTGTAATTAAATCATTCAGCTTTCCCTCATCTGAAGCATTTTTTAGCACTTCAAACAGTGGTCTCAGTCCTGTTTTGAACTTGGAAAAATCTGTAATCTCCAGTGGATTCAACAGATTAATCCTGTAATCGTTGATAAATGGCCGAAATCTCTCGTCCATATGAGGCATCATCTCAACAAGACTTCTTGGACCATCCCAGTTTTTTGTTCCAAGATATAATGTAATTGTAATCACCGGTGTCAGCCTATCCTCATGTGTAAACCCTGATAAAAACTCATCTGATGATTTATAATCTTTGTTTTTCTGATGTTGCTTCTTCGCCTCGTTGACCTGTTCTCCATAATTCATGGCATCATAAATCATGGTCTTAACCGGCATCGAATAATGAACATCTGTCTGTGCCTCTATCCCCATCAGTACGATGTATACTGATTCTGTATATTTTACAGACACCCCCTTTAACAAATCTCTCCATTTCTGCTTAACAATCTGCTTCCTATCAATACCGAAAACTGATAACACCTCTGTGGTGTCACATTCCTTTAAATTCTCCGGTTTGATAACCTTCTCACCGTCAAACAATACATAATTGCAGATTTCACTGAACCTCGTATTGTCTGACAAATACTCCTTCGCCTTCGAGTCCTTTGTCCCCAAATTAACCTCCTCTTCTTGTGTGAGCAGGAAAATTCGAAATCGAATTAAAATACTGTATGCTAATATAAAAGCCGGCAAAATCCCCACACCCCGCTTTTCTCGCAATGTTTTCACATCTGACATTTCAATTTTCCTGCTATTAACTGGTAACATAAAGCATTGAAAATTTCCATGTCTTTGTCGAAAAATGCGAAGTGGTCTGCCCTCTTCAAAGTGATACGCACCGGAAAAATATGCTGTGGTGTCGTATTTACAGAAATATAATGCTTTGAGTTGATTGTAGCACACAGAAGTAAGCTTGTCATTATATTTTTCATCTGTGATAATACTTGCAAGATAACATGTCATGCACGACATCCAGAATGTTAAAAAGAAGCTTCCATGGCAAAAACCGCAATAATCTCAAACTTCGTTACACAAGAAGAATGCAAAACTATTTTCATCTGCCCTGCATTAGTCACTATAATGTTCTGACTGACTCAACGTATTCGTTTAGCTTCGCTCTTATCTCTTCAAACTGCTTTCCTGTAATCTCATTATCCGACTCAAATGCCATCATTTTGTCAAGATATCCACGCTCCTTTGCTATCTGAAGGCTGATAGGATAAACCAGCTCAAATGTCAGTGCAATGTGCCCTGCCACATGGTCTACCACGGTCTTTTTACAGGAACGAAGTACAGCGTGCCTCTCATCAAAGGCTGCCATAACCTCAGGACTTACCTGCGAATTTTTCAGTTCCTCCGTCGTCACATTATATATATCCTCTGCCGGAGTATCTACATTTACCCTGAAAATATCCACCTTATCAGCATCCCTTAGTATATTGCAAAACATAACCGTATAATCATCGAGCCTCTCATCTATTCTGAAAGCACTGTGATTTCTTATCGCATTTTCAACAATTGTGCCGTATTTATCATCATGAAATCCATCCACATATGTGTCGATAAGTCCTTCCTTAAACAGCAGGTCGGCTCCAAAATTGGCATGATCAACAGACTGTGCATCGTTAAATGTGTTATAACGCTTAATCTGTTCAAATCTTCCGACATCATGCAGCATCCCTGTGAGCCATGCCACATCTGTCTCATATTCATCAAGCTTTAAATCACTTGCTATCAGCTCGCAAAGCTCCGCTACCCTATAGGTATGGTCTATTTTGAGCTTAATCTTTGGGTCTGTGGCGTTGTACCCTGATGTGTATTCTGCGAATGTATTTTTTACTCGTTCTCTATCTATTATCATGTTTATTATCCTTCCCGCCTCTCATCGCTACAGCTCCCGGCGATGATATTGCACTTCCCAATACAAGCTTCACCAGCCAGATAAAAAATACTATCACAAGTACAGGAATAAGACACGTTGTAACTATAAGCACTGCCAGTCCATCAATGAACTTGTTGACCATGTTCTTTACACTATCTGCCGTAACTGACAATGTATTTTTCACACTGTTTACCGCATCCTTCGCCTTATCTATAAAGCTGCTTTCAGAGTCCTTACTCTTCTTGCTATCCTTGTCATCATCCTTTGCTGCTTCTGATTCATCCGCTAAATCATTTGCTTCATCGATTGTCGCATCAATTGACTCCTGGTATGTACTGTAAATCATTTTTGAGACATGCACACTTACCGGAATAACCGCATATATTGCCAGTCCAAAAATGAATATTTTGACACCTATTTTCCAAAAAAACTCCTTTTTGCTTCCAAAATACACTGCCAATGCGAGCATTGATACCGGAATAAGCCATTTGAAGGTCAGCGCGCCCAAAATAGTCAACAGATATTTTTCAAGATATATTGCTGATACAACAATCAAAAAATATCCTGCCAGATCCATTAATTTATTTGCAACAGGAGTTCCGTCATCTCCCGGCGCTAATGTAATAAGTGTTGAAACTGCTGTAGCACTTGCGCTCAGTTCCAACGCAGTTGTTTTCTTTTCATCCAGATACTTTATAGTTTCTTTGTTTATTTTTGACTCAGGCGATGAATAGCTTTTTGCAAGTCCAAAAAATGAAATACATGCAATAATTATACACACTATAATTGCAACTACTCTGAATAGTATGCTTCTTTCAAACGATGAATCAGTTTTATTTTCCATAATGACTTATACCCTCAATTCTATAAAAATGTTCTTTTTGCCTCTTACCGGCTATTCTTCACGGTAGATGCAGCTCCCTCTCCTGCAAAATATTCCTTCACCAGCTTTACAACTACACCCGAAAGCAAAAATACCGCGATAAGGTTTGGTATGACCATAAGGCCATTAAAGGTCTCCGCTATGCTCCACATCAGTCCGAGGTTCATTGTCGCACCGACTATCGCAACAAGCGAATATACTACCATGAACGGCTTATTTGCCTTAGTTCCGAATAAGAACTCTATGCATCTGGTTCCGTAAAGTCCCCAGCCTATGATGGTTGAAAATGCAAAACAGCACATGGCAACCGCTGTAAAGATTGATACCCAACCGCCGTAGGTGGATGTAAATCCACTGATTGTAAGCTCTGCGCCTGCTGCTTCTCCATAGCCCACAGAAACTCCGCTGCAAAGTATGACAAGCGCTGTGAGTGTACATATCACGATAGTGTCCACAAACACCTCAAATATGCCGAAGAAGCCCTGCTTTACAGGCTTTTTGGTGTCTGCACAGGCATGTGCGATAGAGCCTGTTCCAAGGCCTGCTTCGTTTGAAAAAATTCCTCTGGAAACGCCCTTTTTCATGCTCATAAAAAAGCTTCCTACTGCTCCGCCTGTCACTGCTGACGGATTGAACGCGCCCTCTATTATTGCTCCGAATACGCCCGGTATAGCTTTAAAGTTGACGATTACTACTCCAAGTGCCAGCAGAATATACATCACTGCCATAAATGGCACAAGCTTTTCAGTAACCTGGCCTATACGCTTGATTCCTCCAAGCAGAATAAGCGCAATGAGAGCGGCAAGCACTATTCCTATTATGAGATTGAACGTTGATGCCGACTCTTTTGAAATTATATCGTAATTATATAAAGCTGAATCAATCGCTGTGGTTATGGTGTTTACCTGTGTAGCATTTCCTGTACCGAACACGGTGAGCACACCAAACGCTGAGAACAGATATGCCAGCCAGTGCCAGTGCTTTTTAAGACCGTTTTTAATATAGTACATAGGGCCGCCTACCAGGTCGCCGTTTGCATTTCTCTCGTGAAAATGTACAGCAAGTGTAACCTCCGAGAACTTGGTGCACATACCAAGAAGTGCTGAAATCCACATCCAGAACACCGCACCCGGTCCGCCTATCGCGATGGCTCCCGCAACTCCTGCCACATTTCCTGTACCGACCGTTGCCGCAAGTGCCGTACACACTGCCTGAAACGGTGTGAGCGCTCCGTCAGATGCCTCACGTTTTTTGAGCATCCTGCCAAGCGTAACCTTCATCGCATACGGAAACTTTCTAATCTGAATAAATCCTGTTCTGAAGCTCAAAAGCAGCCCGACACCTATGATACATATCATCGCAGGCACGCCCCAGATAAAATTGTTGACCACGTCATTGACTTTTTCTATTACTGATAACATCTTTTTCTCCTACTGAATTTAGTGTAACGTATAAAGTATAACACGGTTTGTACAATTTTTTATATATTTAATTTCATTTTTTTGAAGTTTTTCTTTATAAAAAATACCCGGATATAGCAATTTATCTATATCCGGGTGTTTATTTTTGTATAATATATACAGGATATCCCTCTACAGTCCCTGTGTCATCTTGTAATCTATAAGTGTCATGAGTGATTCTGACTCGATGGCGAGCTGCTCACACTCCTCAATCCACTTGTCATAGGCTTCACTCGCCTCATCCTCCGGCTCTTTTGCTTCGAGCGCCTCCATCATGGCATTGACCTCGGCAAATTCTGCCTTGATATCCTCTAAGAGAGAGTCTTTTGTTGATTTCATAGTATCCTCCCAATTTGATTTAACGTAAAATATATTTTTATGATTATTTCACAAAAATTTCATTCTACAAAGTGTGACTCAAGCATCCCAAGCTCCGCCACATCTATGCAGTTTGGAATCGTGCCGTTTATTACATCCTGCTTACACTCTGCGTAGTCAAACCACTTTACAGAGTCGATTTCCTCCTTCTGCACGGTGATGTCCGCTTCATCCACGTCGAGCCACAGAAGAAATACCTTGCTTATCTGGTTGTCCCGGAATCTTTCTCCGTGAAACACCTCGTCTGCATGGTGCCTGTGCAGTCCACAGTCGATAAGCTGTTTGGGCTCTATTGTCAGGCCCAGCTCTTCCTTAAGCTCTCTGAGCGCAGACGGTATGTAGTCCACACCGGCCGGTATGTGTCCCGCACTTGATATGTCATAACAGCCCGGAAAGGAGTCTTTTTCCATGCACCTTTTCTGCAAAAGTATCTGTATGGAATCTCCGCGGCGTCTGACTATCCAGACATGCGCAGTCCTATGAAGTATATTGTTTCTGTGCGCCTGCTTGCGCTCTACGGTCTGTCCTGTTGGATTTCCCTGCTCGTCCACTATATCAAAATATTCCATATGAGACTCCTTTCTTGTCGCTTACGTCCGAATCACTCGATAGGTGCTCCTGCCGGCATTGGTTTCTCCGGTGTCAGGAGTGCGAGATTGCCCTCTGCATCCTCTGCGCACAGCAGCATTCCCTCTGATAAAACACCTGCGAGCTTAGCAGGCTTTAAGTTTACGAGAACCATTACCTTCTTGCCTACCATCTCCTCAGGAGAATAGTACTTTCTGATGCCTGATACAATCTGCTTTGTCTGGTTTCCAATCTTTACCTGTGAGCAGAGAAGCTTCTTTGACTTCGCAACTGCCTCACATTTTACGATTTCACCAACCTGGAACTGGAGCTTTTCGAAATCATCAAATGTGATTTCTTCCTTTGCTTCCACATCCATAGGCTCAAGGTCTGCACCATCTGCGGCATTTTCACCTGCACCACGGCCACATGCTGCCTTACCCTCGACTGCTGCAAGCTTAGCCTGCTCAGCATCAAACTCTGCTTTCTGTGCCGCCTGGATTTTCTCTACCTCAGGCATCACATCCTCAGCCTTTAATCTGCCGAAGAGGATCTCAGGTTTGTCTGTAACCTTTGTGCCGCTCTCATAAAGACCGAATTGGTCAAGGTCATCGAAATCACGGAGTGTTGTGTTAAGCTGTGCCACAATCTTTTCTGCTGTCTCCGGCAGGAATGAATGAAGCAGGCTTGCTCCGATTGTGATTGACTCTGTGAGGTTGTAAAGCACCTCAGCAAGACGATCCTGCTGTGCCTCGTCCTTTGCAAGCACCCAAGGTGTTGTCTCGTCGATGTATTTGTTGCAGCGACGGAAAAGTGCGAATACCTCTGTGATGGCGTCTGCCACACGAAGTCCTTCCATCTTCTTTGCCACTTTATCTCTTGTGCCGGTAACAACAGCCTTAAGATCTGCGTCAATGGCAGTCTGATCTGCATCGCCTGTTGTGCCTGTGCTCTTTACGATACCATCAAAATACTTATTGCTCATGGAAACTGTTCTGTTTACAAGGTTTCCAAGTATGTTTGCAAGGTCTGAGTTAAATCTCTCGATTACAAGATCCCATGTGATGATTCCGTCGTTCTCGAAAGGCATCTCATGGAGCACAAAGTAACGTGTTGCATCTACGCCGAAAAGTCTGACCATATCGTCTGCGTAGATAACGTTTCCTTTTGACTTACTCATCTTGTCACCGCCCTGAAGCAGCCATGGATGTCCGAATACCTGCTTTGGAAGCGGAAGGTCAAGTGCCATAAGGAAAATAGGCCAGTAAATAGTGTGGAAACGCACGATATCTTTTCCGATAAGGTGCAGATCTGCAGGCCAGTTTTTCTTGAAAAGCTCTGATGATCCGTCAGGATCGTAGCCGATTTTTGTGATATAGTTTGTGAGGGCATCAAGCCATACATACACTACATGTTTTGGATCGAAATCTACCGGAATTCCCCAGCTAAATGATGTTCTAGATACGCAAAGATCCTGAAGTCCCGGAAGCAGGAAGTTGTTCATCATCTCATTTTTCCTTGAAACCGGCTGGATGAAATCAGGGTGTGTATTGATGTAGTCGATGAGTCTGTCTGCATATTTGCTCATCTTGAAGAAGTATGCCTCCTCCTTTGCAGGCTGTACCTCACGTCCGCAGTCCGGACATTTTCCGTCCACGAGCTGTGACTCTGTCCAGAAGGACTCACATGGTGTACAGTAAAGTCCCTCGTATGAGCCCTTGTAGATGTCGCCCTGATCGTAAAGCTTCTTGAAGATTTTCTTTACACATTTCTCATGGTCCTCATCTGTTGTGCGGACAAAATTGTCATATGATGAATTTACCATATCCCAGATTCTCTTTACCTCACCTGAAATCTGATCTACAAACTCCTTCGGTGAAATTCCGGCTGCCTCAGCCTTTTCCTGGATTTTCTGTCCGTGCTCATCTGTTCCTGTCTGGAAATATACGTCGTATCCCTCTGCTCTCTTGTATCTGGCGATTGCGTCTGCAAGGATGATCTCATATGTGTTTCCGATATGAGGCTTGCCTGATGTGTACGCAATGGCTGTTGTCATGTAATATTTACCTTTGTTTGCCAATTTAGTTTCCTCCTGTTTTTCTTAAAATGCGTATAAATACATAACTCCACCCTCAAATTCGCCTTTTCAAGGCTTCTCCGCTGCTTCGCAGCTACAATTTTCGGTCTCCGTTATGCCGTCTGATTTCGCATAAAGCACTTCTGCAAACAAGTTTGCGCGTTCTTTATGCTCATCATACTTCTTTTATACGCTAAAAAACGCCTCCTCAGGAGAAAACTCCCAAGAAGACGATTATATCGTGGTACCACTTCTCTTCACACAGCTATCAAAATCATCCGGCATCATATGCCGGCTCTGCTGCGCCTCTTTCCGCTATAACAGGCGGTTCCTGTCAGTATCTAGCCAATGGTTCAATACTGCTGCTCCAAAGCCATGTTCCTCTTACTTTAGGTCATCCCCTCTCAGCCTGTGTGGGATTTCTCTGTGAATCTGCCATAAAAGTACTCTCTTTTTCGTCGCTTTTATCTCATACATTTCTAGAGTAGCATGTGGCTTTTAAATTGTCAACTGTTGTAAGTCAACAAACTTATCTTTCATTAAAGAAATAATTGTACTTTAATTATGGATTACTAAGCTATTCTTCCTTTAGCTCTGCAATGAGACATAATACATATACAATTCCTCAAGACCTGCCTTTACAACAGAAAAATTATAACCTCTAGGTTCACTTTCGCTTATTATTCTGTATATTTTTCCATTCGCTCCCATTTTTATGTTAACAATCATGACATTTTCTTGTTTGAATTCATCCTCAGAAGATGTTTCGACCTCGTATACCTTATTATTTAGCTTTTTTAGTAAATGCTGTGGAGTACCATGCTCAATTATTTCTCCGTGACTAAGCAATATTATTTCTTTTGCAATAAATTCGATATCAGAGACTATATGTGTAGCAATTATAATTATCTTATTCTCCGACATTTCACTCAAAAAGTTTCTAATGCGAATCCTTTCACTCGGATCAAGCCCTGCAGTCGGCTCATCCATTATCAAAATATCCGGATCATTAAGCAATGCCTGTGCTATCAATATTCTCTGCTTCATTCCACCTGAATACGAACCTATTTTTTTGTTTTTCTCAGAAGTCAAATTCACCACTTTCAAAAGGTTATCTATCTTATTTTTTGCATACTTTTTTTCTAATCCCTTTAAAGCTGCCATATACCACAGAAACTCTTCACCGGTAAAATTGTCATAAATCTCCTGTTGTTGCGGCATATATCCTATTTTTTCACGATATTTACTTCCCAATTTACTAATCGGATCTCCATCGTAATAGACGCATCCCCGATCCGCTTTTAAATTGTCCGTTATAATATTCATTAATGTACTTTTTCCAGAGCCATTAGGGCCTAGTAACCCATATATTCCCGGTGTAAGACTTATGTCTACGTTGCAAAGAGCTTTTTTGCTTTTTCCATAAGTTTTACTGATATTCTTAATACGCAGTTCCATCATATAATCCCCCTGTTTGCCAGCTTTATTAATATCATTGTTAAATTGATTTTTGAGAAGTAAAGAATTAAAGCAATAACTATAACAAACAATGTCACAAAAACCGATACTACAAATTCATTGCCTGTTTTCTTCGAAAGAGCAATTGTAATAGCTCCTATAAGTCCAAAATACAAGGCTTTTATCAAATAGATTAATGTCAGAAATACAAGTAACGATATTCCTGCTGATATTTGAGGCTCATATAATTTATTAACGTTTACTTTCAGTTCTTCTATCCCCAAAACATGCATATAACCTGCAATTGATGGTATAAGGCCTGTCAGATATATTATACCTCCAATAATTATAGCGCAGCTTTTTTTCACTCTCATTAGCCTGTATCTTCCGTTTTTTGAAGTTTTTAGCAACAGACTAACCTGCATTTCATCTTTAGAGGCAAACAGTCCCGAAATAAACATAACAAGCACTATTGATACGGTCACAAAAATAATTATATCGCTCCTATAATTTTTCATTACCGAATTCAAATTCATCTCGTCTATCATATATCCAACGCTGCCATCATCTGTCATCTTTTCATATTGCTGATTTAATCTGTCAAACGCTCTCTTTCTACTGTCTAACTCTGCTGTTATCTCGGCTGTGTCAATTCCATTATTTTCTATCGCCAATTCTATCTGATTTTCCACGCTTTGAATATACTGCTTTTCTTTTTCAATATAGTCCACAGTTTGCTCATCAATTTTTCCATGTATAGCAGACAAATACATATGATATGTCGCTTCATATGCACTCTGATAGGTATTGGCCGGCATATATGTCTTATATGAACCTATAATACCAATAGATAAAAACAACAGTAATATCCATTTTTTCTGTACAATCATCAGCTTATAAAATTCATTAACATACATATTTTCAACGCATAATAGCCGTGAAAAAATATTACGAATCTTTTCCCGTATATATTGCAACACAACCTTAATCTCACTAACATAGCGTATACTGAACAATATGGTTCCGATTAGCGTTGCAAATACAATAATCGCTAATCCCACAATAAAATTAACATAATTTTTATCAACCGGGGTTCCTGCAATATTAATATTTTGATACACCCCAATAACATTTTTCATATTCCATGCATAAAATATGTTATTCGGTGAATCGTTTAAACTCAAAAATTCTAATAAAAAAATAGCAATTGGAATACCACACTCCATTATTCTGCTATTTATTGATACAAAACATACAAAAACAATACTGCAAATAATTATTGCAATTAACAAATGATTTAATATTGAGATTATAATCGCTGTAAACATACTGATTTCATATGGACAATCCCTGAATATCTGTAAGCTCTGAATTGAACACTTAAGATTTCCCGTTGAATACATAAATGAATCAAAGACAATTACCATTATCTCCTGAACAAGTGAAAAAATAACTGTCATCACAACCAGCACTGTCCATTTTGACAAAATAATTCTGCTTCTTCCTTCTTTGGTCGCCCTAATAATACCCAGCATTGCGCTTTTACGTTCTGAAACATATATGTATTCCATACAAACAAACGTAAATACAATACAAAAAAATATTCCGTATGTATAGTCCGCGTATTTTTCGACACCCCAATTATATTTTTGATCAATCTGTACACCGGATAATCTTTTGTAATCTGATACCATTTTGTCAATATTGCGCTTATAATAGACATCATTATTATTTCCTAATGACGAAAGAAGTGTCTGCGCTCTTTCATCTATGCCATTTATAAATATATCATACGTTTCTATGTATTCTTTTTGCAGACTATTTCTATAATCCACATATTCCGCATTTTTCTCACCAAGACAGTATATAATTGTCATTATCTCTACAAGCAGCATGATGCTGACAACAACTATAAACTTCTTATTTCTTACTAATTTTTTTATTTCTCCAATAAACAATACAAATCCCCCAAACTACCATACAATGTTATTAAGCTCCCCAAAATCACGTACATTAACTATTTTAGGAGTTATTTTATCACCATTGCATTTTTTAACATCATCAAATTTAATTTCACACACACTCCATGATGTATCATTTTGAATAACATCAACAGAAACTCCATCAGGACCAAATCCTGCAAATGTTCCTACTGAATTCAGCTCATATTCAAAATCAGATACCTGCTTTGCATCGGAAGAATATATTTTCACATTACATGATTCAGTATTATCATTATTGAAAAATTGTATGTCTGCATCATCTATTATCACATAATCATCATATGTCATGATTCCTGAATCCTGTGGTATCCCGTCCATCCAGACAGAAATATCTTTCGTATCATAGTTCATTGCATATATCGGTGTCTCATATTGCAAATCATGCATATCATCATATTTTTTTATAAGCAGCTTGTCCTTTAAAAATGCTATCGCTCCAATATTATCAGTATTGCTTTTTTTGTCAGGAACATCAATTACTGACAATTGATTGCTATCAACATCATACATGTAATAATTCGATTCTAGAGATTTTATCCAGGATTCATTGTCAGTCATAGTGAAATCTTTGCTATTACACGATACTTGAAAAAATAATTTATTCTTATAGGCTTGTATATTTCCCATTTCTTGAAGATTTAATTCATCTTCAGTTTCAAATATAACTTCAGAGTTCTTCTCGTCCATTGATTTTCCTAATTTTATCATGCTGATAATACCCTTCGAATATACTCTTTCCCCTTCATAAGTATACTCTTTAAGCCCATAATATAGTTTTCCTCTATGGATGAGCCAGCTACCAACTTCCTTGCCATCTCCTACCATATATATTTTCTTTTTACTTGAACCATCTTTACTGACACTATATAGGCTTGATCCCATAAAGTAATATACTTTGCCCTCATAATACTGTATATACTTATAGCCTGAATCTTCTACATCAACTGAAGCTCCATCAGTATCACCACCTCTATTCAAATAGGCATTGCAGTCTCCTCGTCTCTCCTTATCATTTTCCATATCATGAAGGCAATTTGCCTTACTACACAATGGATTCATCTGCTTTGTTTCATTGTTGTAATAATATATATAATCATTCATCAAAATGTATTGTCCATTACCATCTGACTGATATTTCTTCCATGATACTATACTTGTTGCATATGAATACTGATCATCTGTTTCAAAATTATACTCGCCACTATAGTCCTTAGCATTATCGCATCCCATTATTGAAATCGCCATAAGCATAATTATTACCAATACTTTAATTCTTTTTATCTTCATAAAAATCCCTCCTCAATTTTTTGATATCAATACTTTACCACATAAATCATTAAACACGCTAAATTTGTGCTCAACGGTCGAAAATAGGGAGTGAGCGGTCAAATTTACCACTCACTCCCTATTTTTAACTGTTTATCCCAACAACGTTTTCTACTAAAAGTATTATGATATAATTCAATATATTTTTTTATGGAGAGCTACTATGTTATCACCAGGACACAAATTATCAAAAAAATATGCTACAAACGGCATTATTGATTCTGAATATATCGACTCATATGCATATATTTTTGATTATATCTTCAATTTTGCATTATACAACTTTCCCCTGATTTTAATCGGATTTATTTTACATAAATCAGCAATCACAATAACCTATGTTATTATAACCGGATATTTACGAGATGTAGCCGGTGGCTACCATTGTAAGAGACATATTACATGTACTATCTTGTCATATACTGTATTTGCATTGTATATTAGTCTTAACACCATTGTGTCAACAATTCCTATATATATTTCATTATTAATATTTGTAATCAGCTGGGTACTCATATTAATAATTTCACCTGTTGGCACACCGAACAAACCTTTTACTGATACTATGAAAAAAGCAGCTAAACGAAGAGTTCTTATTCTGTTTATTGGTGATTCTGTCTTTACATTTTTCTCATTTTTGCTACACTGGAATAAAGTTCTTTATCCAAATGTTTTAAGTCTGACCGTATATATGACAGGTCTTTATGCCGGATATATTTTAAACAGTTTAAAATTACATAAATTTATAAACAAGTAATATGGTGTAGTTAATTTTAAAAAACTATACAAATAAAGGAGACCTCATGAAAATCATATTATTAAACCTATTTGATGCCTTTTTTGCCGGCATATCTGCTTTCATATTTTTTCAGACCATACTTGGGAAAAAGCATTCAAAGCTTCCTTACTACTCCGTTCTTGCCATATATATTGCAGGCTATATTTCTTATAATGCACTTACTTTACATCTAACCGGAAATACCTCCAATTTTGCAACCGTTATACGTATATGCGTTTCCATAATTTTTACATTACTACTTAGCTTTTTATTTTCTTCTAATATCAGAACCAGAGTCTTTTTATCAATCGAATACTGTATACTTGGTGCTGTTTTTGAAAATTTTTCATATTTTATCACAACAAGTATATATTCCTATAATCCTATAGCAGATGTTATGGATAATTTTGTTTTTTCTAGCATTTCCATGCTTGCTGCTCTTTTTCTGTTTCTATTTTCAATGATTATTCACTTGATTTGGAAAAGGACAGCTTTTTTTCACTCTTTTAACTATACTATGATTTTATTGATCATACCGGTTCTTTCTATATGTATGCTTTTGTCAAAACCTATTTTATACCTGAATATAAATCTGCCATCAACCTATTTCATTCTTGCTGCATTTGTATTGTTTATCAACTTCATGAACTATATCCTGCTATACAACGTCCTTGATACTGAGGAACTTCGTTTTCAGCTTGCAGTTCAAAAAGAACAGCTTGAATTTCAACGCAGCAAATATCAGCAGCTCGGAGAGGCTTACAAGAATATCCGCAGTTTTATGCATGATACCAAAAAGCATCTATTTTACATGGAAAGCTGCGTTAATAATAAAAAATATGATGACATAATTCCCTATTCACGAGAGATCATGCACGATTTAGAATCGCGCTACTGCACTATTAATACCGGAAATCTCGTAGTAGATGCCTTTGTGAGTAACCTGCTGCTTCAAGCGAAGTCTCGTGGCATTGCTTTACAGACTGATTTGAAATTTGATAATGATATACTTCCGATAAACGACTATCATATGACTATTATTCTTGGAAATCTGCTTGATAATGCGCTTAATGCCTGTAAAAACCAGCTAAATGCCAAGATTAACGTATCCATACGTACTGCAGATGATAACTTCTCAATTCACGTTGCCAACACATATGTTATTACCTCTTCCGATAAGGCTCCGGAGGATTTTGAAAGTACTGATTTCATTCACGGATATGGTCTTAAAAATGTCAAAAACTCGGCTGAAACTTGTGGCGGTTTCTGTGTCATACAGCATGAGAATGACATATATTCCGTAACAGTTATCGTGCCTATGAGCAGCTAAACAGTATTTTTCACACGTAAACACAAATTATGGTATACTATCCATATCAAATCACTATGAGGAACAGGAAATGAATCTTAACCTAGCAATATGCGATGACGAAATAAAAGATATAGAACTTTTGAAAAAGCACATTTTACAATACACCATCGAAACCGACAATAATATTATGGTTTCCTCATATACATCAGCCAAAGAATTAATCTCAGAATATAATAATCATTCCTACAATGTCGTACTTTTGGACATTGAGATGCCTGATTTGAGTGGAATGGAGCTGGCAAAGCAGCTTAGAGATATAGATGACGATCTGCTTATTGTTTTTACCACATTTTATCCTGAATATATGCAGGAAAGCTTTAATGTGCAGCCTTTCCAGTTTCTTACAAAGCCTATTGATTATACCTCTGTATCCCGGCTGTTCAGTAGTATTTTTAAAAAGTTTAACCGTCGTTCCGGAAATATTGTAGTAATTGATTCCGAGGGAGAAAAGAACTTTGTACCAATAAATGAAATACTTTTTATAACCTCCATGAAAGAGAGTAAGTCTCGCATCAGATACCAACTGACAAGCAATCAGTTAGTTTCAAGATCCACTTTATCTGATGTTGAAAAACAGCTTATGCCATATGGATTTGTTTCTCCTTCAAGAGGTTATCTTGTCAATTTAAGATATATACGCACTATTACTTCCAAGTGCGTCATTTTAAAGAATGGTTTAGAAATTCCCATTAGCAGACGTCGTGCATCGGAATTACAGAAAACTTACGCAAAATATGTAGTCCAAATGTTGTAGATACACTTCTACAACACCTTTGAACCATTTGCCGTAAGCTTAAAGGTTGCACCTAGCACCTCTGCTGCGCCACGGCACATCATCATTCGACCCAGGAAAATTTCAAAATACTCATACATAGAGCAGATTTTCGTATCAATCTGCAGATTAAGCGCTATGACTTTTTTATCCATATTTATCTTAAGAGCTGCATCTGTTACTGCATAATTTACCCTGTCGTGTATATCAAAATTTTCTTTTGCCTTGTTCCTTACACGGTTTCTGCGCACATCGGTTTTATCTGCTATGATGAGTGCTGCTGAAATAGGATCCGTTGCCCCTCCGGTTGACTCATCATGATGTCCTATCGCAGACACAACCGTTATCCTATCCTTCAGACTCATATCTGTTTCTTTGAGTATCTCGTTTGCCAGTATTGCACCATATTCCGCATGACGGCTTCTGTTTACCACATTTCCGATATCATGCATAAATCCCGCGATTTTTACCATTTCAATATCAGATTCGCTGTAACCGAATTTCTTTAATATATATGCTGCTCTTTTGGCTACCATTGTGCAATGAGCTGCCGAATGGTCTGTAAAGCCCAATACTCCAAGGTTTTCATTCCCTTTCTTTAAACATTCACAGACCTCCTTATTCTTTTTTATCTCATCGTATGTCAAATTATTGCCTCCTGTTTTGTTACTTAATCATAAATTATAGTCTGCTTTTCATAAAAATATTCGTACATGTTTTGTAATCTTTATTTCTGCACTTATAAGCATAACAAATAATTGAAAATATATTGAGGTGGCTGTGTAAAATTTGTGGGAAATTTTCTATTTACTATTGATATATTTTGCATTGACATATTTTGTTGCATATTTTCCTCCTTTATGCATATATTTGACTAAAAAATATGCAGATACTCAATAAGTATCTGCACATTTTCTAAGTAATATTATGCATTAAAGGTTCAAAAGGTATTTTACCCTATCGTATAATAATATACGCTGTATATGCCGCATACATTAGCAGCATGATGATACCCTCGCCTCTTTTTATCTCACGCTTTGTCCATGCCATAATCCACACGATGAGTGAAAATACCACAAGCACGATAATATCTATGATATTTTCCTGTATGAATGCTATCGGGCTGATGGCTGATGCAATTCCGAGCACCATGAGTATGTTGAAAATGCATGATCCGACTGCATTTCCGAGTGCCATATCGACCTCGTTTTTTCTGGCTGCGACTATTGATGTCATAAGCTCCGGAAGTGATGTTCCGATAGATACGATGGTTAGTCCGACGAGTGTCTGGCTCATTCCAAGGTCAATCGCTATGCGGCTTGCACTGTCTACTACGACATCTCCGCCTACTGCGATACCGACAGCTCCGATCAGGATGAAAATCACTGCTTTTGGCATTGAGATAAGCGGTATCTCATCGACCTCCTCATCTGATGACTGCCTGTTCTGTTTTAATGTGTGTCTGACAAGGTAGAAAATGTATCCTGCAAAGCAGCCGAGCAGTATTATTCCGTCCACTCTGCCGAGTGTCATGCCGATTGTTCCCATGACAAGAAGTAAAATGGCACATATCATCGAAAATGGGAAATCCCTTTTTAATGATGCTCCGTCCACCACGACCGGTGTCATCAAAGCGCACACGCCGATTACTACCATAAGGTTAAATATGTTTGAGCCTGTCACATTGCTGACTGCGAGCGTATTGTTGTGTGCTATCGATGCTGCCACACTGACCGCGGTTTCAGGAAGTGAGGTTCCCATCGCAACAATTGTCAGTCCAATGATAAGCGACGGCACCTTGAAGCGCTTTGCCACGCTTGAGCTGCCCTCCACGAACAGGTCTGCGCCCTTTACCAAAAACACAAAGCCCACTATGAGGCTAAGCAGCACCACTATAAACGGTGCATTATTGATGAAATTTTCCATGTTGATTCCTCCGTTTTTTATTTTTTAAAAGCTTATAATCCCCAGGTGCTCAAGCAATATCTTCACACCTATGAGTATGAGAATGATTCCTCCGGCTATCTCTGATTTCTTTTTATATTTATTGCCGAAAAAGTTTCCGACTATGACTCCGATGATTGAGAGCACGAAGGTTGTAAGTCCGATGATTGTAATAGCCCAGTAGATGTTTAAGCTGTCATAGGTAAATGCAAACATGATTCCGACTGCAAGCGCATCGATGCTTGTCGCAATTGCAAGCAGAAACATCTCTCCCTGATTGAGCGCCAGGTCTTTTTCCACGACCGCGTCATCATCCTTTTCCTTTACTGCCTCATAAACCATCTTGCCACCGATAAATCCCAGCAGAATGAATGCTATCCAGTGGTCAATGCTTGTGATGTACTTCTCAAAGCGGATACCCAGCATATAGCCGATAAACGGCATGAGCGCCTGAAATCCTCCGAAATACAGACCGATTGTCAGCGCCTGCTTTCTGTTTACCTTTGTCATTCCAAGTCCCTTACAGATGGATACTGCGAAGGCGTCCATTGACAAACCTACTCCTATGAGCAGGATTTCAATAAATAATACCATATTTTTCTCCCTTTTGCCTAGTGTGCGGCGATTAAATTCTCCCATATGAAAAAATGAGACCCTCGCATGCAGACACGAAACCTTATAAAGCTATGATTTATGGCTTATATAGCTTTATTGTGTGCTGCATACTTGAGTCTCATTCTTTAATGTTTGCCAGGTCTATTGACCGGTCTGTTGACAAACCACGTATATGTAATAATACGCGAACTACTCCCTCAGAGGTAGTGTGTATTTAATTAATCGCCTTTGCTTCTAAAAAAATATATCAAATGACATGGGCTGTGTCAATGTATTTTACCGCTAATTTTTGTACGGAATGGCTAACTTTTTAAAATCATGGTTGACACGAAAAAAAACATGTGATATGTTTACTATGACAGACATAGTATGACACTCGTAGTACGTTACACGTAGTATTGAATAATTTTAACATGCCTGATGAAATAAACACTTGAAACAGGAGGTGAACAATGCTCAATATAAGCAGCGATGTTATCCGCGGATACAACGATACCATCATCCTCTACCTGCTTCTCGACAAACCGTCATACGGCTACGAGATTTCAAAGCAGATAAAGCTGATATCCGAGGAAAAATACGTCATAAAAGAAACAACTCTCTACTCTGCATTTACCCGCCTTGAGAAAAACGGTTATATCACATCATTCTCTTCGAGCGACAATGCAAGCGGAAAGCGCCGGACCTACTATCAGATTACCAATTCCGGCAGAGAGTATTACAGGATGAAATGCGAGGAATGGAAGCTGACACTTGATGTAGTAAGCAAATTTATACGATTTTAAAGGAGACATTTTATGGAAACTATAAAGAATTATCTGGAAAATATGTTTTCGCACCTCCCGAATACCCCCGAGGTGCAAAAAGCCAAATATGAGCTCTATCAGATGATGGAGGATAAATACAACGAATTAATATCAGAGGGCAAATCTGACAACGAAGCCATAGGCATAGTCATATCAGAGTTTGGAAATCTTGACGAGCTCGCCGACTCACTCGGTATCAAGAGCTTCGTGAATCCCAGTCAGGCAATGCCTGCTGCCAAAACACTCTCCCGCGAGACTGCTGCCGCATTCCTCAGGGATTCGGCAAAACAAGCATATCTCACAGCGTTTGGAGTGCTGCTTTGCATCCTCGCAAGCCTTGGACCGATATTCAGCGAATGCATTCCGCGTTCACTCGCTTCACCGGACGCATCTGATGCAATCGGCATCACGTTCCTGTTCGTTTGTATCGCTGTGGCAGTTGGCTTCTTTATCTTCTCAGGTTCTCTCTCATCTAAATGGAGCTACCTGAAAAAAGAGCCTTACTGCATAGATTTTGAGACGGCAAACTGGGTCATCGAGCGAAAGGAAAGCTACCGCTCCACACATGCGATGCTTTTAACAGTGGGTATCATGCTCTGCATACTCTGCGCAGTGCCGGCAATCATAATCAGCTCATTGAACACCAAGAGCACCTTCGCAGACTCACTTTCAGGCGGACTCGTGCTCGTGTTTATAGCAATCGGTGTATTCATGATAGTATTCACAAACATGAAGAAATCAAGCTTTGACAAGCTTCTTTCCCTGAACGGAGCACAGACTATGGGCGGTAATTTTGCCAATTCACACGATGGCAAGGTGCACTATGAAAACCCTGTTGTGGCTGCAATCATGTCAGTCTACTGGTCAACTGTCACATGCATCTATCTATGCTGGAGCTTTATTACCTTTGACTGGGGTATCACATGGATTATCTGGCCAATAGCCGCAATCATCAATTCGCTGGTGGAAAATCTGCTCGGCGATAAACATGGAAATTAATGGAAACCAGGACAGTCAAAAATGTGTGTAGCATATTTTGAATAATCACAAAACAAATTATGCAACAAGATAATTCAGAAATGGAGACAAGTCATGAAAAAGAATATATATCTAATAATAATTACAATAATTACCGTGGTCTGCATCATCGCCGGAAGCCTCTACCATATCGGTGGCTTTGCACTCGACCTGTTTGACAATCTGATTCCGCACTCAGACAAATCTCCCGGTAACGTGTGCACAGAGGAGCTTTCAGTCGATAAATTTTCAAACCTGGTATTTGATACAACCATATCGAACATCAACGTGAAAACCGGTGACAGCTATATGGTCTCATACAAATGCAACAAGCGTCTGGTTCCAAAGATTAAGAGCTCCGACGATACCCTCACAATATCACAGAGCAAGGGATCCAACTACAGAAGAAACACCACGAGCGAAATCACTGTTACCATTCCTGAGGGCGCAGCATTGAACAAGCTCTCCTTTGATACCGGCGTAGGCGAGGTAAACCTTAATTCCCTGACCGCAGCTGATGCTGAATTTGACACCGGCGTAGGCGATTTATATGTCACAGACTGCAGCTTCGCCACATGTGATGTGGATGGCGGAACCGGCAACCTTAGCTTTGAAAACTGTGCCTTTGACGAGATGGATATCGACGGCGGTACAGGTAACATCACTGTGACATCCTCACAGTCACTTGACGGCTACATGATGGATCTGGACTCAGGTACAGGCGATATCACTATCAACGGCAATGACTATGATGATGAGTATGAGGTAAATGAGCATGCCAAAAAGCACCTGGTTATCGACTCGGGGCTTGGGGATATTGTGGTGAGGTATTAAATTAAACTTTTCACTTTTTATTGTCCATAAACTGCGGCTCCATATATCCGGTTCCTGACATGGACTTGTAGTAGCGGCTTGCTGCCTGCGTACCGACACGCACCTCGCGGGCCTGCTTCTTTATGGACGCAAATTTCAGAGTCATGAGATCCTTGTTACGGGCCTCCTGACTCTGTATTTTTACGCTCTTGTCCGTGATACTGCGGATATGCTCCTGCATGGTGCGTATCTGCTCCTTGTATTCCTCTTTGTGACCATTCAGTTCTTCCTTTGTACGTTCAAAAAGCTTCTCAAAGCCTGAGTCTAAATTATTGAGCTGGTCGATAAGCCTGCTCTTTGCCTCAACTACCTCGTCGAAATCGTCAGGTGTAAGCTGTGGATCCTCGAGCTGGTTCTTCTGCTTGATATCAAGCTCTATTATCCGGTCGAGTACCTGCTCCTTTTTCTCCAGGCTTTGTATCATTATATCTATGTATGTCTGTTCCATGGTGTTCTCCCTGTATTTCCAATTGTTTTAACTATAAGCATCTCTATAATAGCACAAAACGCACAAACAAACTAGCTTCATGCTGCTGTCTCTGCGTTTTGTTTAAGTTAAAAACTCTCTATAATCCCTGTCGGTGATTTATGATACATTTATCTATGACACATGCAGCTTGTTTCCGTTGCATGTGGCCTGCATGACCTCTTTCCACGCGTCACGCATAGTGCGCAGGTGCTCAAGCACCTCCTCAAGAATCTCCTTGTCCTTCTTTATGTTTGCCTCGACAAGGCGTCTGTGGAGATAAGTGTATACATTGTTAAAATCCTTTGATACCGGATATTTGTCATCAAGTGTGGACTGGAACTCCTCTATGATACGCTCAACCTTGCGGATATTTGTATGAGCCTGCTGGATATCCTCCTTCTCCACTGCCATGATGGCAATATTGCAAAATTTGATTGCACCATCATACAGCATGAGTGTAAGCTCTGCCGGTGATGCAGTCATGATTTTGTTGTTTGCATATGCTGCGTATGCTTTATTTTGTAACATAATATACCCTCCCTGGTATCTTTTATGAGAAGTAACTGCTAATTGAGCTCTGTGTGCTGTTGAGCTTGGTCATAGCTGACTCCATCTGAGTAAACTTGTTGTAGTAGTAATCCTCACGATCTGAGATTTTTTTCTCCCATTCCTTAATCGTCTTGGTGTAGTTAGTGTACTCTGTCTTCATCTGCTTGTCATTGTAGATGGTAAATGCTGAGCTCAAATCTGTAGACTTCATCTTGTCACCGATTGCACTATACAGATTAGTTGAAAGCTGCTGCATAAACTGCATTACCGTATCCGGATCATCGTTTATAGCTGCCATGAGCTTATCTGTCTTGCCGGATGTATTGGCGTCATCCTCATCACCATCAATGTGATATGCATTCTGCTCATTCTCCGCTGCATTCAAAAATCCAAGTGTACTGATTCCAAAGCTTGAGAGCGAGTACTTCTTGCCACCTATCTCAACTGATGACATCATGGCTGTCTGCATTGCTGTCATTACGCTGCCAAGTGTAGAATCCCTGCGAAGCAGAGAGTCCTTAATCTTTGTCTCCCACTTCTCAATCTCTTTATCAGACATCTGATCCTTCTCATCATCCGTGAGTGGCTCGTAGCTTCCTGCTGAATCAGCATTGTATAGCTTCGTCATCTCGTTGATGATGTTGTTGTACTCTGTCAGGAAATCCTTTACCTTATCATATACACCCTGTGTATCTGTGCTTGTTGTAATGCTTATAGCGCTGTCCCCGGTCTCAGCAAGTGCCTCGATTGTCAGTCCATTGATTGAATAGCTGTTGCTGTCACCTGTATATTTTACACCGTTCAGCTCAATCTCCGAATCCTGTCCTGCGACCTTCTTCACCTGTGAATTGAAAAGTGCCTTATTCTGAAGCGTGTATGCAGTGTTTACCCTGTCGAGCAGGTCGTTTAGCGCCTGTGTATACTCAGACGAATCCTTCTGCTTTGAGGCAAGCTCCTTTACAATATTGCTATCTGCTGCTTTTTTTGTGTTGGCCTCTGCTTTCTCCTCCAAAGTGTTGGCTTTATTTACAAAGCCATCATCCTTGTTTCCGTTTCCTGCTAAAAGCAGCTCGACTGCTTCCTTTCCTGAAACAGCGATTGTGCCGCCATCCTTATCCTTACCTGCATATGCATTCTGAATAGCCTTTGTGAGGCTGGCAACTGAATACTCGTCATCGCTTCCGAGCACTTCGTCCTTTGAAGTCTCAAATGCCTGAACTGACGCAAGAGCCTCATCGTATGAGCTTTTAGTCTTTTCATCCATTGACTTGATGATTGTGTCATACGCTGCTGAAGCTGACTCTATGCCAGTCTTGTTTACGGCATCTGCCGCAATAGTGTACTCGGTCTTTTGTGAAACAGTGATGGAATCAGTCTTATCAGCTGTGCCATCTTCCTTTTGCAGATAGTACTTGCCGTCTGTCTCGTCCTTCTTGTAGGTCTTATTACCGACGGTCAGTGTTGTCATATCATCGGAGTGGTCTATATGTGCAGCTTCAAGCTCCTTGCCATCAGCATCAGTATAAGCTGTCCTCGTAGATTCTGTCACATCATAGTACGATGTGGTATGCTTGTCCGTATCATTAACGGCTGCAATATAGTGGCTATTGTTGTTGCTGTCAATATACTTATAGAGAGTATTTCCATTTGTATCGGTCAGTGTGGTCTTTGTATATGTATCATAGCTGTCACCATTCTTTGAAATCAATGCGCCATCACGAGATGAGCCAAGCTTCTCAAGCAGCTTCAGCTTATCACTATCGCCTGCATTGTTTGCATCCAGCTTCTCATAAATGCCCTGAAGTGTGGCATATGAATAGCCATAATTTACAGCATTCATAAGATTTTTGCTCTGCGCATTCATCTTAGCTGCATCTGTGGTCAGATTGTTGTAGCTTGTAACAGCTGCCTCGATTTTGGCCTTGGTCTCAACATCTGAAGCTCCGTGTAAAGCTGCATACTCATCATATGGATTGGATGAATAAGTACCGGTAGTGGTCTTTTCACCACCATATGCTATTCCCAGGCTATAAAGTGCTGATGCTCCATCTATATTGCTGCCGGTTATGGTAAAATCGTTTGCCACGCCTGTCTTTTTTGAGCTGATATAAAATCTCTTGTAGCTTGAATCGTAGTTTGCATCAAGCCCCGCATTCCTGAGTTCCTTTACCACGTCGTTCATGGTAGATGATGCGCTGAGCGTGATGGACTTGGTCTCGTCGCCCATCTTTACCTCAAGCTTGGCATCACCACCTGTGTAACCGAGCTGGGCAAGTGTAGTCTTCTCACTGTCTGCCTTAATTTCTGCTCCGGTCATATATCCGGCCTTTGCCATCTGCTTGATTTTCAGCGACTGTGTGCCGCTTGGTGCACCGGAGCCTGCCTTTACTGTGGCCTTTGTAGTATCAGAAACAGATGTCTTCTTTAAGTTGTATGCTGTAGAAAATCGCAGATTGGAAATATTGCTGTACAAGCTGTACACCTTGGTATTAAGGGATTTCCACGCATCCTGTGTCCACTCAAGCTTAGTCTGCGCCTTCTGATATTTCTCTTTTCTGGTGGTATATGACGATACCATTGCCTTTACAATAGAATCTGTATCCAGACCTGATGTCATTCCCGATAATCTGATTGCCATGGTGTCCTCCTATCTCTTCTCATCTACCATGAGTCCTGCCATCTCCCAGACCTTCGCTATCATATCGAGCGTCTTCTCCGGCGGAAACTCCTTGATGACTTCCTTTGTCTTCTTATCAACTATCTTTATTGTCACGCGGTTAGTCTTCTCATGGATGCCGAACACTGCCTCCGACTGGTCAGCCAACGCGCTCTTGTTGATATCATCCACAGCCTTTTTAAGCTGCGTATTCTTCTCATTCTGCTTTTGTGCGGCAAGCTGTGCCTGTCCCTGCGCTCCGGCATCACCGGCTGAATCCCCGCTTGTTTCTTTTGTATTCATCGCCTGAATATTCCTTGCGATGCTGTCAGACACGACCTGATTGTCCGCACTGGACACCTCTGTCCTTCCCTGTGCCTGTTCCTTTATCTGTGCAGTTGATGTACTTCCCTGATAGACCATTCCTGCACCCTTGATTGCCTCTATTGCCATCTCTAACACCTCCATGTGAAAATATGTTGCAATTGACTGTTGTTCTTACCCTATTCTAAGAAATATATCGGATGAATTGCGGGAAAGTTTATAGCTTTCTTCTCTTTTTAAGTATAAAGAGATTTTGAAAAATCCCGGCCCACATCAGGATACTTAACTTTATCCTATGACGTGAGCCGGGATGGATTGTCTCTTTATTCTTTTTGTGTTTTAGTCTTAATGCTCCAGATTTGCAAACTTCGTGTACTCAGGCAGCCATGCAAGGTTTACGGTGCCGATTGGACCATTACGCTGTTTAGCAATAATGATCTCTGAGATACCCTTGAGCTCGGTGTCCTTGTTGTAGTAGTCGTCACGATAGATGAACATGACGACGTCGGCATCCTGCTCGATGGCTCCTGACTCTCGAAGGTCAGAAAGCATAGGCCTGTGGTCCGGACGCTGCTCTACGGCTCGTGATAGCTGGGAGAGTGCCACCACAGGGACTGAAAGCTCTCTGGCGAGTGCCTTAAGTGAACGTGATATGTCTGAGATTTCCTGCTGACGCGATTCTGAGCCTCGTCCTGAGCCTGTCATGAGCTGCAGGTAATCGATGATGACGAGCTTTAAGTCGTGCTCAAGCTTGTATTTACGGCACTTGCTTCGAAGCTCTGAGATACTGATACCCGGAGTATCATCTATGATGAGCTCGGAGTCTCCAATGATTCCGGCTCCCTCGACCAGCTTTTCCCAGTCGGCATCAGACAGATTTCCTGTACGCAGTGCCTGCGCATCTACCTTTGATTCGAGTGAAAACAGACGGTTTACGAGCTGCTCCTTCGACATCTCGAGTGAGAATATGGCTGTACACAGATGTGCGTGAAATGCCACATGCTGTGCTATGTTGAGCACGAAAGCTGTCTTTCCCATTGACGGACGGGCTGCCACGAGCACGAGATCTGACGGCTGAAGTCCCGCTGTCCTGTAGTCAAGGTCTATGAAGCCTGTCGGGATTCCTGTTACGGTGCCCTCCTGCTGTGCTGCTTTTTCGATTTTCTCGAGGGCATTCATGACTACAGTACGGATTGGCACATAGTCACCTGTCTGCCTTGTGGAAAGTAGCTCAAATACATCGTGCTCTGTCTTGTCGAGCACGCTCTCGAGCGATTCCTTGCCGGCGTAGCACTCGTTCTCTATGTCCTCTGTCACATGGATCAGCTTTCGCTTTATGGCATTTTCTTTTACGATATTGGCATAGTACTTGATGTTGGCAGAGGTCGGCACACTGGTGACGAGAGTTCTCACAAAATCAAGGCTTTGTATTTCCTGCGGCACATCCTTTTCCTTTAAACGGTTCTGGAGTGTGACGAGATCTACAGGCTGCCCCTCTGTAAAGAGCTCAACCATGGTCTCAAATATGATGCCGTACTGCTGATGATAAAAATCCTCCTTAAGGAGCATCTCGCTGGCGGTCACTATGGCATCCTTGCTCATGATCATAGAGCCGACCACGGACTGCTCTGCCTCAAGGCTGTTTGGCATTATTCGTTTGATTAATGCTTCTTCCAAGGGGATTCCTCCTATCCTTCAACTACTGATACTGTGAGGTTTGCTGTTACCTTTGGATGAAGCTTGACAGGCACCTCATAGTTTCCGAGTGCCTTGATTGACTCGTTAAGCTGCATCTTTTTCTTGTCGAGCTCTAAGCCATGCTGCTCCTTTGCTGCAGCCGATATCTCCTTGGTGGAGATGGAGCCGAAGGTTCTGCCGCCCTCTCCTGAGCGCAGCTTTACTACTACCTTTGTGTTCTCTACTACCTTTGCGAGTGCAAGTGCACTCTCGTAGTTTTCCTGTGCCACCTTGTCAGCGTGCTGGTTCTGAAGCTTTAAGTCATTTAAGTTCTTTGGAGTAGCCTCTACTCCGAGCTTTTTGGGTATGATATTGTTTCTGGCGTAGCCGTCACTTACGTTTACTATCTCGCCTTTTTTGCCTAATGGTTTTACATCCTGTAATAAGATTACTTTCATTCTTCTATGTCTCCTTCTTTTAGCATTTCGTCCAGTGTATCCTGTATCATGCGCTTTGCCTGCACGATAGTAACGCCTTCAAGCTGTGCTCCTGCCACATTTAAGTGTCCGCCACCGCCCAGCTTCTCCATGATTATCTGGACATTTATCTCGTCGATTGAACGAGAGCTGATATAAATCTTGTCATTGTACTCCGTGAGCACAAATGATGCCTTGATTCCTATTATGTTGAGCAGCTCATTTGCCGCCTGTGCACCGACGATTGTCGGGCTCTCCACATTCTCGCTAGGGCATACAGATATGGCAAACGAGCCCCTGTATACCTCTGCGTGGCGTACTGCCTCGGCTCTTGCCTTGTAGCATGCCATGTCATTTCTAAGCATCTTTCTGACGCGTGTTACCTCTGCGCCTGAGCGCTTCAAAAAGGCTGCCGCCTCAAATGTACGCACACCTGTCTTTGTCATAAAGTTGTTGGTATCGATGAGGATTCCTGCGTAGATGCAGTCGGCCTCTGTCGCATTGATCTTGACTCCGTCGTTGAAGTACTGCAATACCTCTGCGACCATCTCACACGCACTTGATGCATACGGCTCGATGTATGAGAGTATAGGATTCTCTATTATCTCGCTGCTTTGTCTGTGGTGGTCAAATACGACTATCTTTCCTGTCTTTCTGAGGAGTTCAGGACACTCTGTGTAGCTTGGCCTGTTGGTGTCCACCACCATGACAAGAGTATCCCTGCTCACCATCTCAAGAGCTTCTTCGCTGTTTATAAACATATCCGCCGTGTAGCCCTTTGCCTCTGAAAATGTCTCCATAAGAGGTCTGACTGAGCTTGTCGGGTCATTTATTACTATCTGTGCCTTTTTGTCGAGATTCTTAGCTGCACAGTATATACCTATGCCTGCTCCAAGCGAGTCTACATCTGTGATGCAGTGTCCCATGATAAGCACGTTCTCACAGGTCTCAATGATTTCCTGAAGTGCCTGTGCCTTGACTCTCGCCTTTACCCTTGTCTTGCTCTCCACCTGCTTTGACTTGCCGCCAAAATACAGGATATCATCGTGATCCTTTATAACTACCTGATCACCGCCTCGTCCGAGGGCCAGGTCTATGGCATTTCGCGCATATACGTAGTTTTCATTATACTTATCGCTCTTTATACCGATTCCGATACTGAGTGTGACCGCCATCTCGTTGCCGACCTTTATAGCCTTGACCTCGTCGAGCACCTTGAACTTGTCCTCCTTCATGCTGTCAAGGTACTTGTACTTGAACACCACGAAGTATTTGTCGTTTTCTATCTTTCTGACAAGTCCGTCATACTTGGCAAAATACTGGTTTACACGCCTGTCGATAAGTGCAACGAGCAGCGACCTCTTTACGTCCTCTATGCTGTCGAGCGCCTCATCATAGTTATCAATATAAACAAGCGCTGAGACCTGCTTCTGCTCTGTGATTTCCTTCTTGCAGTGATAAAGCTCCGACTCATCAAATACGTACAGCGCCGTCAAAAACTGGTCTGCTTCATTTGTGTCGATTATCTCATTTTCCTCTGCGATTGAGTTGAAATATATTCGTTTGACAGACAGACGGACTATGCTGTCCTCCTCCTCATTTACTATCTTGAAGTCTGTCGGCGCATCACTCTTGGTGAGAAGCTCTCTGGTCACTGTCGGGAAAAGTGTCGTGATTGATTTGTGATAGTTTTTATCTACTCCCATGAGCTCTGCGAATTTGTCATTTACCCAGAGTATCTTGCCGGAGTACTCAAGCAGGGCATACGGCACCTCAAACTCATTAAGCAGCCTCTTCTGCACCGATGAATACTGTGTTGCAAAGCTTATCAGCTCATTTGCAACGACTGACTTGCTTCTGACATACAAAAACAGCACGAGCGCAAAGTAAAACACTGTAAAGCCTACCATGCCATAGCCAAGCCTTCTGTCATAGCGCAGTGCTATTCCGTCAGCACATATCCACACAAACGTCAGATATAGCGGCCAGCACATGTAGCTTTTCAGCCTGCCCTTGAATTTTATTTTTTTCTTCATTTTACTCTCCTTATCCCCGGTGCGTTGCGCTGTTGCTGCCGGTGCAACGGTTGCGGTTTCGAGAATGTACTACAAATTAATAGTTACCGGCCACACCTTTGTGCAGCCAGCATCGATTGATATACCTACTAGAGAGTATACCACTTTGTGGGGATTATTCCTAGTACTATATTTATCAGTTATACTCAAATCGTTGCTGTTCACACTGTTAGGTGTGAACCGTAACTTATACTCAGTTATGATTATGAGAAATATATGGCATTTCTGTGTAGCAGAGAGAATCTTAATACAATTCTGTGCAATCTAAAAAGCACCGCATATATCTGATATTGATATGATACATGCGATGCTTTTTGTGTGCTCTCATCTTCCGGTATTCATTTTAATTAACTATGATTACTTCTCAGTCTTATCCGCAGCTATCTCTGCAATTGACTTTGTAAGACCTGCAATCCCCTGAATCTCTGATGGGATGATTATCTTTGTAGCCTTGCCGTCTGCTGCCTTGGCAAATGCCTCCAAGCTCTTTATCTGGAGCACTGCGTTATCCGGATTTGCCTCCTTCAACATGCGCAGTCCGTCTGCATTGGCCTGCTGTATCTTGAGAATAGCCTCTGCCTGACCTGCTGCCTCCTGGATTGTTGCCTCCTTCTTTGCCTCTGCGCGAAGGATGGCTGCCTGCTTTTCAGCCTCGGCATCGAGGATGACTGACTCTTTATTTCCCTCTGCAACAAGGATTGTTGATTTTTTCTCACCCTCTGCACGAAGAATGGCCTCTCGTCTCTCACGCTCTGCCTTCATCTGCTTCTCCATGGCATCCTGGATGGCCTTTGGAGGTATGATGTTCTTGAGCTCGACACGGTTTACCTTGATGCCCCATGGATCTGTTGCCACATCGAGTGTTGCGCGCATCTTGGTGTTGATTGTCTCACGGCTGGTGAGTGTCTCATCAAGCTCTAAGTCTCCGATGATGTTACGAAGTGTTGTGGCTGTGAGGTTCTCAATTGCCATGATAGGATTCTCTACTCCGTATGCGTAGAGCTTTGGATCTGTAATCTGGAAATATACTACAGTGTCTATCTGCATTGTTACATTGTCCTTTGTGATTACAGGCTGTGGCGGGAAATCCACCACCTGCTCCTTTAAGATGACTCTCTTTGCTATTCTGTCGATAAATGGCACCTTGAGGTGAAGTCCTACGCTCCATGTAGTGAGATATCCTCCCAAACGCTCAATTACCATTGCATGTGCCTGTGGCACGATTTTGATGCAGTTTACCAGTACTATAAGTACGATTACGAGTAACACTGCAAGTGCTATTAATCCTTCCATTTCCGGTTAAGCCTCCTTTACCCTTTTTACAATTAGTTTTACTCCGCTTATCTTTACTACCTCGATAAGCTCGCCTTTTCTTATGACCTGGGTCTCGTCCTGCGGTCTGACTGTCCACTCCTGACCGTTTACAACGGCTTTTCCCGTCTGCTTCATGCTGTCAGCATCCTCTGTGAGCACAGCTCTTTCTCCGACCAGACTGTCCACGTTTGTCTTCACTGTCCTGGAATTGATGTACTTCCCGGCCCATGGCTTTGTGAGAGCTAAAAGCACGACTGAAACGAGTATAAATGCAATTCCCTGAACCACGACATTGCCGCCAAGCAGTGCGATTATAAACGCTACAAATGAGCCTGCCGCAAACCATATGGATGTGAGCCCGACTGTCATAAGCTCAACTAAAACAAAAACTACGGTGGCTGCCAACCAGAAAACAATGTATGTATCCATTTGAACCCTCCCTTTTTATTAGTATTTGTTTTATATTCATTTTATACTATGTAATTTGATTATGCAACAAATATTAATTTTTTAAACATAAAACGTTTTTAACCTAAAAAATCCCGACCACCATCCGGTAGTCGGGATTTATCATACATTTATCTTATTCGCAAACGTATGGCATAAGAGCGAGATGACGTGCTCTCTTGATTGCTACTGTAAGAGCTCTCTGGTGCTTTGCACAGTTTCCTGTGATACGGCGTGGAAGGATTTTTCCTCTCTCAGAGATGTATCTCTTTAATTTGTTTGTATCTTTGTAATCAATGACATTGTCTTTTCCGCAGAATACGCAGACTTTTTTTCTTCTACGCATTGGTCTTCTCTTCATTGATGAACCATCAGCTGATTTATTGTAAGCCATTTTTGTTACCTCCTTGAATATTTGTCCTTGTGGACACTACTAATTGAATGGAAGCTCCTCGTCGATTCCGTCCGGAATGTTCATGAAGCCATCCCCAGCAGCCTGGCTAGGTGCAGGTCTGTCTGCCGGTGCAAATCCGCCTGCATTTCCTGATGCGGCTGATTTGGACTCTGCAAACTCTGCATTCTCCACTACGACGTCAGTGGTGTATACCTTCTGTCCGTCCTTGTTTGTATAGCTGCCGGTCTGGATTCGACCCTCAACAACAAATTTTGTTCCTTTACGGCCAAATCTCTCAAAAAATTCTGCTATCTTTCCAAAAGCTACGCAGTTGATGAAATCCGTTGACTGCTCCTCTGCATTCTTGCTATAGCGTCTGTCTACCGCAAGTGAAAATCTTGCTATTGCAAGTGAGTTGTCCCCCTGGGCATAGCGGATTTCTGCGTCTCTGGTTAATCTACCCATAAGTATTACTTTGTTCATAATACAATCTCCTATTTTCTTATACTATGCCTCGTCTTTTCTAACGCATAAGAAACGAAGAACATTGTCCATGATACGAACGTCCTGCTCGATTTCTGCCGGGACTGTTCCCTCAGCATCGAACTGGATGAAGTAATAAAAGGCCTCAGTCATGTGCTGAATCTCGTAAGCTAATCTCTTCTTACCAGCCTCCTCAACTTCTGTAACAGTACCGCCGGCACGTGTAATGTACTCTTTTGCCTTCTCGACTACTGCTGTTCTCGCATCATCCTCGATCTTTGCACTAACGACGAGTGCTAATTCATATTTGTTCATGCGAATGTTACCTCCTTTTGGTCTCTGGCTCATAAATCTGATTATGAGCAAGGAATTTTATATCACGAGTCTAGATAATAACATGAATCGTGGTACTTTTCAAGGGGTTTTTGCAATTTTTCTTTAATTTTTATCAGGTCGGGACGTGCGCCTCTGTTTTTACTATTCTACTTTGTTTCTATCTAACTAAGCCTGCTTCTTCGTGTGGCCGCGGTCATTTTTCTCGACCAGCTTTCTCGGCACCATAACCTGGTGTCCGCAGCCCATGCATTTCAGGCGGAAGTCTGCGCCGACACGCATGATTTCCCACTCGCTGCTGCCGCACGGATGTGGTTTTTTCAGTTTTACGATATCTCCTACTGCGTATTTATCCATCCTATATTCCTTCTCTACCTATATCTGCCATATTATATACTATGATATGAGGGTCAAAAGTTATTTTACACCTCTATCTGCTCAAATACAGAGCCCAGTCCCTGCTGTATCAGAAGGTCTGCTCTTGCGTCCATCGGTGTGGTGGACTTGTTGATAAGCACGAGCTTGTTTCCGTTGTAATAGTCTATGAGGCCTGCCGCCGGATATACCGCAAGTGATGTACCGCCTACTATGAGCACATCGGCATGACTGATGTAGTAGATTGCATCCTCAAGCGTTTTCTGATTTAAGCCCTCCTCGTACAATACAACATCAGGCTTTACCGGGCCGCCGCACTTTGGGCATTTTGGCACGCCTGTTGAGTGGAGGATTTCCTCTGCGCTTACAAACTGCAAGCATCTCTCACAGTAGTTTCTCAGCACACTGCCGTGCAGTTCCATCACATTTTTGCTGCCTGCCTTCTGGTGCAGTCCATCTATGTTCTGCGTCACAACGCCCTTAAGCTTTCCTGCTTTTTCAAGCTCTGCCAGCTTGTAATGCGTGATGTTCGGCTCTGCATCAAGGCAGAGCATCTTGTCACGGTAGAATCGGTAAAACTCCTGCGGATGCTTCCTGTAAAATGTATGGCTCAGGATGGTCTCTGGCGGGTAGTCATACTTCTGATTGTAAAGTCCGTCAACGCTTCTGAAATCAGGTATGCCACTCTCGGTTGATACACCTGCTCCGCCGAAAAATACAATATTGTCCGAAGCCTTTATCCACTGCAAAAATGTTTCTACACTGCTGTCATTGTTACCCATATGTATCCATCCTTTCTTTTTTTCTTCTTTAAATTGCTGCCTATTATTTTTTGAGCCACCCTTTTATAGCTTTCGCACCAGCTTGTCCACATCTGCATTCAGTCCAAGCACCATCACTGCATCGTCTGCCTTGAACACATAGTCCGGCAGCGGAAGCACGCGATTCTTTCCGGCTTCCTTTACTGTAACGATATTTACATTATATTTCTGGCGCACATTATTTTCCCTGATGCTCTTTCCTACCCAGCCTTCAGGTGGATTTATCTCGTAGATTGAGTAATCATCGTTTAATGCCACATAATCAAGCACATGGTTGGCGCTGTATTTCTTTGCCACTCTCTCTGCCATGTCGCGGTCAGGATAGATAACCTCATCCGCACCGTTTCGAAGCAGGAACTTGGCATGCACATCCCTGTTTGCCTTGCTGATGACGTATTTTCCGCCCATCTCCTTAACGAGACTTGTTATCTCAAGCGAGCTCTGGAAATTGGTGCCGATGCATACAAAAATCAAATCGAAATTGTTGATTCCGAGTGCTTTTACTACCTGTGGGTCGGTACAGTCACCTATCTGCACCTTGGTCACGTCATAGATTAAATCCCTGACCTTGGCCTCGTCCTTGTCCATCACCATAATGTCGTTTCCGTTTTTAATCAAATCCGCACACAGATGGTGTCCGAATTTACCCATTCCAATAATTAAAATTGATTTCATTGCGTTTCTCCTTATCCTATGATAACTTTTTCCTCCGGAAGCTCTATATTGGCTTTATCCGGTCTATGCACAAACGAAAGCACAAAGGTCATGCTTCCGATTCTTCCACAATACATCATAATTATGATAATTATGCGTCCTACTGTATTTAAATCTCTTGTGATGCCTGTTGTCATGCCGACCGTACTGATTGCAGAGTATACCTCAAACAGTACATCGTCCATCTTCATATTGGATGTGGCAAGTATAGCTATCACCGCTGTAAGGCCAAGCACCAGATTGATGATAAGCACCATTCCGGCCTTTTTGATTACCTCACTGCTTATTTTCCTGCCAAACACATTGCAGCCGTTGCTTCCTCTCAGATAAGAAACAATATAGATTATCATGACCGCCATGGTTGTGGTTTTGATTCCGCCGGCTGTCGAGCCCGGGCTTCCTCCTATGAACATGAGCACTATAGTCAAAAGCTTACTCTCCGGTGTCAGCGCTGTTGTGTCTACTGTATTGAAGCCTGCCGTTCTCGCCGTAACCGAGCCGAATAACGATGCAAATATGGCCCCCGGTGTGTCCATGCCTGCTATGGTATTACTTTTTTCAAAAATATACATAAACAGTCCGCCGCCGAAGACAAGTATCAGTGTGGTTGATATTACTATCTTGGCGTGGAGCGAGTATCTGCTAAGCTTAAGCTTTTTGATTCTGACCTCATTCCATATGGTAAAACCGATACCACCTATGATGATAAGCAGCATAATTGTGATATTGACTAACGGATCTGCGGCATATTTTGTAAACGATGAGTACTCCTCGTTTATGCCCATCAGGTCAAAGCCCGCATTACAAAATGCAGATATCGAGTGGAACACCGAGAAATATATGCCTCTTAATATGCCAAAATCCGGTATGAAGCGGATTGCTAAAAGCACCGCTCCTATGCCTTCGATAAGGAAGGTTCCCCTTATTATCACGCTGAAAAGCCTAACTATTCCACCAATCTCGAGTGCATTGACGCTCTCCTGCATCAAATCCCTCTGTCTGAGTCCGATTTTTTTGTGCAGGAGCATGGAAAATGCCACACCGATTGAGATGAAGCCCATGCCTCCTATCTGAATCAGCACCAGAATCACGAGCTGTCCTATGATGCTCCAGTGTCTGAAGGTGTCAAACACAACAAGACCTGTCACACAGGTTGCGCTTGTTGCCGTAAAAAGTGAGTCCAGAAAATTGGTCCATTGTCCGTCTCTTGAAGAAAACGGAAGGCTCAGCATTATTGCCCCTGATAATATTGTCAGAAAAAAGCCAACTGCGATGTATCTGAACTCTGTCAGGTTCTTATGTCGTTTTTTTATGTCATGTTTTATATCGTTCATATCCAATCCTAACTATCTGCTGCAGAATGTATTATTGTCAGCTTACAGAAGCTGTTTGTATATATCCCTCTTGCTGACACCTCTGTCCTTTGCCACGAGCTTCATGGCTTCCTTCCTGTCGATGCCCTGTGACTCATAGTGTGCCATATGCTCTTCAAGAGGCATGGCTTCCCAGCTTTCCTGCTGCTCCTTTGCTATTTCAGCCACGTTTCTGCCACAGATTACAAGCACATACTCGCCTCTTGGCTCCTGTGTCCTTGAACGCTCCAAAAGCTCCGAAAATGTAGTCTGCACCTTTTCCTCGTGCTTTTTCGTAAGCTCCCTGCACACGGTAAGCTCTCTGTCTCCGAGCGCATTGTAAAGCTCTGTGACCGTCTTTATGAGATGATGCGGCGCCTCGTAGATGATGATTGTCCGAGTCTCGTTTTTAAGCTCCTCAATGACACGCGCGCGTTCCTTTTTATCCCTCGGCAAAAATGCTTCAAACGCAAACCTCCTGGTCGGCCTGCCCGACATGGTGAGCGCTGTAATGCACGCTGCCGCCCCGGGAAGCGAGGTAACAGGCACGCCCTCCTCGTAGCAGATGCGCACAATATCCTCACCCGGGTCAGAAATACCGGGTGTTCCTGCATCGGTGATGAGGGCTATATTTTTGCCCTCCTTAAGCTTTGCCACAAGCTGGTAGGCTTTATCTATCTTGTTAAACTCATGATAGCTCGTCATGGGTGTCTTTATCTCAAAATGATTGAGCAGCTTTATGGAGTTTCTCGTATCCTCCGCTGCGATGAGGTCTACCTCCTTAAGTGTGCGCAGCACACGGAATGTGATATCCTCCAGATTTCCTATCGGAGTTGCGCACAGATACAGTGTTCCTGTCATATGATTCTCCTGTTATTTTCCGTTATTCCGGGGCTTATCGCCGTATATCTCATATATCTCATCCGTGTATACATTAGGCTCCTTGTATACAACCAACGGTTTTTCGATGGTTATACGGCTTTTGCCGCCCTTTAACCCCTCTATGAGCACCATGTTCGGCTCCCTGTCCGCGTAGGGATGCACAAGGCGCATGCGCTTTGGCTCGATATGATATTTCATCATCGTGCTAAAGATCTCTGCCAGCCTGAATGGTCTGTGAACCATGTAAAAACGCCCATTGAATTTGAGCATTTTTGCGCTCTCTCTGACTATATCATCAAGTGTACACCTGACCTCGTGGCGCGCTATCGTCATGGCATCGTCTGCATTTTTGATACCGTGCTGACCTATCATATACGGTGGATTTACCGTCACCACCTCCACGGACTCACGCCCGAAAAGCTCTGAGGCATTGCACACATCTCCCTCTTCTATGGTCACTTTGTCCTCAAGATGGTTATATTTCACACTTCTTCTCGCCAGGTCTGCACACTGAGGCTGAAGCTCAAGCCCGCTGTAATGCTCTCCGTTATTCTTTGCCTCAAGAAGTATCGGAATCACACCGTTTCCGGTGCACAAATCCACAGCTCTCTCGCCGCGCTTTACCTTTGCATAGTCAGATAAAAGCACGGCGTCTATGCCGAAGCAGAACAGCTTTGGATCCTGTATGAGCCTATAGCCCTTGCGGCACAAATCGTCCAGGCGCTCATTACTGTGTATCAGTGCTTCCATTGTCTTTGTCCCTGTTGTAATCTCTATTATAGTTTTTGTTCTTGTAATCCTTGTTGCGGTTGTATTTCTGCTTGTTTGGTCTGTTCTTGCCACCCTTGTACGGCTTTTTGTAACCGTCCTTATTTTCTCTGCCGGCATTTGCGGCATTTACTTCATTTGTCTCATTTGCAGAAGCTTCCGCTGCCTCTATGTCCGCGCTGTACGGACGTCTTTCTCTGTTGTCACGCTTATCACGGCGCTCGCGATATTCATTTTTGTTGTCACGGCGTCCACGGTTTCTCTGTGGCTTGTCCTCCATCGTCTCGTCACCGCTATCCTCGAGATCCTTGAGCTCTCGAAGCTCCTCCTCGGTGAGCTTTACATCCTTTCTCTGGCGTGGCTTTAAGCGCAGATCATCTACAGTGTACTCACGAAGCTCCTTCTCCTCGCCATTGTCGATGACAACACGCACAAGCTGCCTGAGCACGCTGACTGACTTGACCTCTCCGATGATTCCCTCAGGTGTCTTGACCTTTTCTCCTACCGACGGCATTCTGCTGTTCAGATACTCATATGTATCCTGCTCATACTTGAGACAGCACATGAGCCTTCCACACACACCGGATATCTTGGTTGGATTGAGGGAAAGATTCTGCTCCTTTGCCATCTTTATGGAAACCGGCACAAAATCTGCCATATAAGAATGACAGCAGAGCGGTCTGCCACATATTCCAATGCCTCCCATCATCTTGGTCTCATCCCTGACACCGATCTGGCGCAGCTCTATTCTGGTGCGGAATACCGCTGCCAGATCCTTTACGAGCTCTCTGAAGTCAATTCTGCCGTCCGCTGTAAAGTAAAACAGCAGCTTGTTTCCGTCAAATGTATACTCTGCATCCACCAGCTTCATCTCAAGTCCGTGCTTGATGATTTTCTCCTTGCAGATGGCAAATGCCTCTTTTTCCTTTTCCTTATTTCTCTCAACCGTTTTCTCATCCTCGTCGGTTGCCACTCTGATGACAGGCTTAAGCGGTGAAACCACCTTATCATCATCCACCTCCTTCGGCGGAATGAGGACAGTTCCCATCTCTATGCCTCTTGCTGTCTCCACGATAACATGCATTGCCATGTCGAGGTCGAAATCAGCCGGGTCAAAGTAATATATTTTGCCTGCTGTCCTGAATCTGATACCAACTATTTTTGTCATGTGATTAGTTCTCCTTTATGGTCATAAGCAGCAGCTCAATTACCAGGTCAAAATTGACGTTTGCGTTAATTCTTATCTTCGCCTTCTCAAGTGCCTCAAGTATTGCCTCGATCCCCTGATAGGAATGCTTTGCTGCCTGTTTCTTTATATCATAGACCTCATCCTTGAATATGAGTCCGTTAACATCGTTTGTCGCCTTCATATACAGCACATCTCTGTACCATACCATAATCAGGTCAAAATAATCCTGCACCTGAAGCTTGTACTCAGCTATCTGCTTTACCGCTGCGCCCAGCTCGTACAAATCTATGTCATCGAGGCGCTTTATAAGCGACAGTGCTGACTCCTTTAGCTCGTTGAACTCGTCTGATGAGGCGAGCTTAACAGCCTTTCCGACGATGCCCTGTGCAAATGCGGCACTGATATCTGCCTGATAATCCGGAATATGCTTTTCGTTCATCAGGTATGCCTTTATCACCTCGTCCTTTACCGACTTCATATTGAGTGTGATGCAGCGCGACCTGATGGTCTGCAGAAAGCTGTCTGCATTGGTGGTGAGAAGCATGATGACCGCATATGCCGGTGGCTCCTCAATGGTCTTTAAAAGCGCATTCTGCGCCTGCTGGTTCATTTTTTCAGCCTCATCCACTATGTAAATCTTGTATTTACTGCTGTACGGCTTTATCACTATATCGTTGTTGAGCTGTGTCCTGATGTCGTCAACCGATATGTTGTTGGGCTTTTCATGACTGACATATATGATATCAGGATGATTGTGGTCATCTGCCTGATGGCACGATTTGCACTCTCCACAACCGTCTGTGCCCTCCTTCTCACACTGCAGTGCCCTGGCAAATGCCTCGGCTATCATCATTTTGCCGGACAGCTGTGGTCCGTTTATTATATATGCATGTGAGACCTTTCCCATTGATATGGCATTTTGCAGATGCTCTATTATCTGCTCATTTCCTACTATATCCTTAAATCCTGCCATAGCTGCTGCCTCCGTTTCAGTCTGCCTGTGTCTGTTATAGCTTTTATCTCCTACGTGAGTATATCAAGCAACAGTCCGCGTATCTCTCCGATTCTTGCCAGTATGGACAGATGATCCTTCTCATCCTCCACCAGCTCTGATGCCAGCTCATCCAGATTGCTGTCTATCAGTCTTATTATACCATAAACTCTGTGCCTTCCTCTCCTGTCGAGGAAATTTTCTCTGGAAAATTTATGGGATCTGTAAACCACCTCATTTAAAAAATCCTTTATGAGCCCGCGATATCGCTTCATATCCCGGATATCCATATGCTCGGCTATTCTGTTGCCCTGTGCTGTGATATCCTGCATCAGCGCATCTACCTTTGCCTGGAGATCAGCGTCTGTTATGGCGCTGGCCAGTGTGAATTTGAACGAGCCGTCACCGGCCTGTGTTTTTTGTGCATCAGGAACCTGTGTCACCTGATTTACTTCATTTACTCTGACTGCCATGAGGCTGCCTCCTTATTCGTTTCCGGTTACATTTATGTGCAGGCCGTAACCATCATCTTGCTCTGCAACTAGGAACTCTGTCGTATGTATGCTGAAATCTCGGCAAGCACAGTATCCATATCATCATTTATGAAGCGACGTGTAATCCCCGCCTCATGCAGCTTCTCCTCAGAGAAATCTGATGCGTCTGCCAGAAAACGGCGGCACATCTCCTCATATTTAGGCACCTGCTGCCCCTTTTCCCGGTGAATGGCGCGTATCAGACGGTCGCCGTCCTCCACCTCCACATAGATTGGCAGTACCTTGTCACTGCCAAAATAATCGCGTATCTTTGTATAAGACTCGAGTGTTCCGACTGTCAGATAGCTTTTGCAGCGAAGGTCTATATCATCATCGTTTACCGTGAAATACTTCCACACGCCGTACACCGTATTGTACTCGCGAAGCTCTATGATGCTCCCCTGTTCACTGAGCCTTTTTACATCCTCTTCATTGCAGAAATGATAATCCTTATCCTGTGTCTCTCCATCCCTTATCGGGCGAGTGGTATACGGGATAATCCTGCTAAGCATTAGGGAATCATCCTGCAGTATTTTGTTGTATATAGTGTCCTTGCCTGATGCGCTTTTTCCCATCACGCAGAAAATCTTACCCATCTGTAAACCTCTTATATTGTAATTAGTATAAATATGATTGTTTGCTATGTCAAACTGTTGCTTACAGCACCGCAACAAACCTCCACATATTGGCATCCGGATCAAAGTACAGGCCATCCACTTCAAGACCTGAATTTACAGCCTTTATTACATCATCTATGAGCTTGTCGTTCATTATCTCTCCCGGCACCACAAGCGGTATCCCCGGCGGATATATATTTATAAAGGCACCGCTCACCTTCCCGCTTGCCTTAAAGGCATAGACCGCCTGATGGTCTGCATCATAGGCATCATACATTTCCATTACGGCAGGCAGCTTTTGGTATATAGTTGTATCCATTTTGACAGGAAAGTAAAATTGATGTACCACACCCTCCTGTTTTAATATATCATAAAACTCTTCAAAATCGGACTTATATTTTTCGAGCTGGCTGTCTATTTCAATCAATGCATCCGCAAGCCTGTCAAAGCCCTCATCCGTATCCATGACAGATGCCAGCGCCAGTACATAATTGCCAGCCGCCATCTCAAGCTGCAGCTCATATTTTTTGAGCAGAAGCTCAAGCAGCGTATGTCCATTCATAGCCTCTTTCGTAAATATAATAATCTTTGACTCGTCAAAATCATATGCCTCGTCAGCAGAAAAATCACTTTTTCTGACCACACTCAGATGCGAAAGTCCGCTGACCTTCTGATAAAATCTGTCAAGTCTGCTCCTAAGCTGTGCAAAGGCTGTCTCTTTATTATCGCGCACATAGTGTATGCAGCGCTCTATGCCTGTCATAAGCACATATGACGGTGAACTTGTCTCATAAATGCCGAGAAACTTCTCCACTGCAGCTTCACGCATCCCACCCAGCAGTAAAAGCGCCGTCTGTGTAAATGCCGGAAGCGTCTTGTGCAGGCTCACTATGACCGCATCGGCCCCGAGTGCTATGGCATTTTGAGGGAAGCCGCCTCCAAAGCCAAAGTGCGCGCCATGTGCCTCGTCAACTATGAGCAAAGCTCCATGTGCATGTGCCACAGATGCGATTGCCGCCACATCGGAAACCACACCATCGTATGTAGGCGAGGTTATCACAACCGCTTTTATGTCGGGATTTTCATCAAATGCCGCCCTTATCTGTGCCTCGGTTATCTGCCCCTGCAGCCCTGTCCGTGTAATTTCAGGGTATGTAAACACCGGGTGAAGCTGCCTTAAGTAAAGCGCATGATACACCGCCTTGTGACAGTTCCTTGCTACAAGCACCTTGTCTCCCCTTTTGGTGGCCGCAGATATTGCTGCCAGTATACCGCAAGTGCTTCCGTTTATGAGAAAATATGCACGCTTTGCACCGTAAAGTGCCGCTGCCTCAGCCTGCGCCTCCTTTATAATGCCCTCAGCGTGGTGCAGATTGTCAAAATTGTCTATCTCTGTGATATCAATAGCATACGGGTCCAGCCCTGCACCTATATCACTGCCACGGCGCTTATGCCCCGGCATGTGAAACGGATAAATATTTGATTGTGAATTATTTATCAGTTCTTTTTCCATTTAAGTACCTATATATCCTTTTTAGCCAAGAAATCTTCCAAGCTCCGGCATCCAGTCATCATAAAATATTTCATCATTGCAAAACGCGCTCCAGACCGGTGTGAGGAAATCAAGTATCAAATCAAGCGTCTCCTCCCAGCCTGCATTCGCATATGCCCTCTGCTGTCGTGTCAGCCTCTTACAATACCGCTCCCAGCGCCTTCTCATATAAGCATAGCTGCGATAGCCATACACCTGCTCAAGCCGGTGCATGCTCACTGTCTTCGGCTTATTTTTCGCTCTAACCTTAAAAATATCAATTATCTGCCTTCCGCTGACCGAATATCTCTTAAGTATCTCATATGCATCACCATATGGTTTCATATCGCTAACCAGCTCAAGCTTATCCATTATCTCAAACAGCTGTTCTCCGAGCCTGGATTCAGGCGAAAAAATACAAACATCTGCATCTCCATAAAAGCTGTTCATAAAAACAATATTTTTAGTCATGGGAACTCCTGCATCCGCTTCATTAAGGCGCTCAAGCCTCACTGCAAACGGTACTTCCCCACCATCACACATAGCGCTTAGATTCCACGTGTGTATCAGCGGCTGCATATCACTGCCGCCTAGTTCATTAGCTGATACCTTTGCCGTCTGCTTAGATAATTCTGCATTAGTCCATACCACATCACTGTGACTGTTAATCCCTGCATTGCCTATAATGATATTGCGCAGTACATCAAACGGCGTACCATTATCCTCTGCCCTGCCACCGTGGCTGCCATATACATAATAAAACGCCAGCTTTTCTCCTGTTGCAAAATACGGCTTTTGAAGCCACAGCACTTTTCCCAGACCGGCATTATTTATGCGCCAGAGAAAATCCTGCTTCACGTACTGCCATAACACATCGCTGTACGATAATTTTTTCTCATCGCTTATATGTCTTAAATCTACCCTCACTACAACCATACTCCTATGAAGCTTTGCACCTTCTTTACCACGCGCCTCTCCCTTGCGTAATCCATGAGCACGGAAATATCCTTGTCCGTATCCGCTATGTATGACTGTACAGCTGCCTTGAAATCATTGCGATCCATTCTTGCCTCATATTTCAGGCAGTCGCATATCACACGCTCCTTATCATAAATGCCAAAGGTATTACCGCCAAGCTCAATGGTTGAGGCACCAAGCATAAGCGCATCCGGCTCCGTATAAAACGGGATAATTCTTGGATAGTCCATCTTAAAGCGCGATTTTGATGTGTTTTTGTCCACGGCAAGCGTCCATCCGTAAGGCTTCTCCTTTATATAGCCATAGGCGTAAAGTGCACTTTCCATGCAAAGCATTGCATCCGGAAAAAGTGCCGCGACAAGTGCATCCTCAGAAAAATCATCCACGCGGTCGGTGTAATAGCCGTTTCTGATGCGGACAAGCTTCCCCTCCCTGACAAGCGTATCTATTCGCCTGTAATCTATACCAAGCCTTGTAAGTTCTTCTTTTTTCACTATTCCGTTGTGCTTTTCCATGGCATCAGCTATGATAGTCTGTACCTGTTGTATATTCATTACTGCTTCTCCATCCCTTGCTTATCGGCTAAAAGCCTCTTGGCATCACGTAATCCAAGCTGATACAGGCTCTCAAGCTTATTAGGATCCTTTTCTACCTTGCTTATTTTAATGTGCTCCGACGGTCTTAACACCTCGGCAATGCCCTGCTTTTCAAGCTCCTTAAGATGCTCAAGCTGATAATTGTACATGATATGCCTGTTTGAAAATGCCTCATAAAACCTCGGAAAACGCTTTTTGTATACCGATGTAAAAAACCTTGGCATAGGTTTTTTTATATAGTCTGCCGGCTTTGTCAGCACGACAACCACTCTGTCATATCCCATATCAAGCATATGCTCATATGGAATACTGTCCGTCACCGCGCCATCCAGATACCACTCATTTCCCAGCTTCACAGGCTTTGACACTACAGGCATGGAGCCCGATGCTCTGAGCACATCCATCTGGTCAAAGACACTCTTTATCTGCACATATTCAGGCTTACCTGTCCTGATATTCGTCACAACCGCATAAAATGGGATATCCGACTTCTTATATTCCTCATCATCAAACGGGTCAAGCTCTCTTGGTACTATATCATAGGCATATTTCGTGCTCACTATGTTTTTCTCCCTAAGAAGCGGCCTGATACCCATATAATTTTTGTCACTGTTAAACCTCTTATTGTATCGTATAACCCTGCCGCGCTGCTTTGACAGCAGATTCACTCCAAAAAGTGCTCCCGCCGAAACACCGATAACAGCATCAAAGCTAATATCATGGTCCATAAAACAGTCGAGTACTCCGGCTGTATACATACCTCTCATGGCTCCACCCTCAAGCACGAGGGCGCATCTTTCATCACTCATTTCTGCCTCCATTTATAATGTCATAATAAAAAATGTATTAATATTTATGTCGGCCGCTGAACTTCAGATTGTCTCTCCTTCTGCGCTGTTTTCTCTCAAGCTTGTGCTCCCTGAAGCGCTCGCGCTGCTCCTTCTTAATGCTCCATTTGTGTTTCAGCACATATATATTGTCTGATATTCTTCTAAGCATGAAAATGCTCAGAATAATCACTGAGATAAGTATGAGCACCCAGAGAAAATATACCGGCTTTATCCTTATTATATCACTTTCCACGTTCTGTCTGCTGTTCTCATCAAAGTACGACAGATCGACCTTTGCTCCTGATTTCAGCAGATCCACACAGCCTACCACATGATCACCATACTTGTATCTGACCGTAGCAAGAGCATCCTTGTTGTCGGACTTCATGTCAGCAGCTTCCCTTTTAACGCTTGAAAAATCCGCGTTGTTTGGCAAAACAACATAGTTTTCCGACACCTTTGCATACATGCCGTGCTCATTCATCACGCCCAGATCCGGCGTATTGTCAGTAGCTGCGCTGTTTTCATTTTCAGCTATGCTTAGCGCCTTGAAGTTACTGAAATAGTAATTGAGCAGCGTGTTTGTGTCTGCATACTGGTCAGGCGACTGCGCATTCATAATAACCGCGCACAGCGTCAGGCCATCCTTCTCCGCATAAGTGACAAGCGTGCTGTTAGCCACTGAAGTGTAGCCGGTCTTGCCGCCGGTACAATCCTGATTTACAAACTGTGAATACGACTTAAATGGATGCAGCATCGCATGATGATTGTACAGCGGGGTATCCTCGGTATGCTTGTTTGTAGGTGGTATGATATAGGTCTTTGTGCCTGTAATCTTTCGAAACTCGTCATTCCTGTATGCCGCACACGCGATAAGTCCCATATCGTATGCGCTTGTCCAGTGATTTTCATCTGGCAAACCATTTGCATTGTTGAAATGTGTATCTGTACAGCCTAATTCTTTGGCTTCCTTGTTCATCAGATCAATAAATGTGCTGTAATCTCCCCCAAGCTTTTTGCCTGTATGCTCTGCTGCAGCATATGCGCACTCGTTTGCCGACTCAAGCATAACTCCATATAGTGTCTGCTCCATGGTCATCTCCTCGCCCACATCCCTCTTGATGCTCGATGAACCATCACTGCTCTCCTTCACCGCCTCTTTTGAGAATGTAACCTTCTCATCCATCTTGCAGTTGAGTATAGCCAGATATGTGGTGAGAATCTTTGTGATACTTGCAGGATAATGCTTTTCGTGTGAATTTTTCTCATATAGCACCGTACCTGTATTGACCTCCATCACCACGGCGCACGGTGAATTTATCTGCGGTCCCTCCGGCCAGTACGTGTCATCACCATCCGCAAATGCCATAAGCGGTCTCGCACAAAGCGTCGTGACCATAGCAAACACTGCCATTATTAGTATTCCTGATTTTTTTAAATTTATAATTTTATGCTTCATATCTGTTCCTATTAATTCTAAAATTGGGTAGCTGTTCAGTACTATAACCAAAAATGTACTATTTCTAATTATAATGTATGAAAAACATGTTATCAAGGGCATGTGCAACGTATTTTGCTATTTTATTTTGACACCCACACAATTGTAGGGTATTATCTATATGAAATTTTACATTTTTATAAGGAGATTTACATGAGACTTAGAAATATCCCGGGCGCCGGTGAAGTCATCGACAACAGCCCTTATTGCATAAAGGAGCCTGTAGAATTAAAAGGAAAATGGCATGATTTATTAGGAAACAATAATCCGATTCATATAGAGGTTGGTATGGGAAAGGGCAGATTTCTTATGGATCTGGCACGGCTTCATCCCGAGATTAACTATATAGGTATCGAACGATATACCAGTGTGCTTCTTCGTGCTGTACAAAAAATGCAGGAGGATGAGCTGCCAAATGTGCACTTTTTGTGCATTGATGCCGCAACTCTTCCGGATATTTTTGACCGTAATGAGGTTGACCGCATTTACCTGAACTTTTCCGATCCATGGCCGAAGGACAGGCACGCAAGAAGACGCCTCACCTCAAGCGAATTTCTTGCCAGATATGATTTGTTTCTCGCACCTGACGGCCGCATAGAGTTCAAGACTGACAACCAGGACCTCTTCACCTTCTCTCTGGAAGAGATTGAAAGCTCTGATAAATGGCACCTCGACGCCAGTACACGCGACCTGCATCATGATGCCGCAATGAATGAGGGCAACATCATGACCGAGTACGAGGAGAAATTCTCTGCTGTCGGAAACCCTATCTGCAAGCTGATTGCTTCAAGATAATGCGACATATCTGTCGTTAATCGCATGATTTATATAGTCAAACATGACCCAGCTTTTATGACATTCTTCAGATTTTTCTGAGGAACTGTCATATTCGTCTCTGGCATCGTTGAAATATCTCTGCGCTTCCTTATCTCTTCCCATCTTGCTATAGCTTGAACCGATATTGCTGTAAACCATAGCCTTAAGATCTCTCGAGCGGATAATTTCTGCCGTGGCAAGGCTCTCCAGATAACATTCAAAGGCTTTTGACTCATCGTTCTCAAGCTCATATACCAATCCCAGGATATTGAGATACTCTGCATATTTTTCCACGTGACCGGTGCTCTTCAAGCGTGCAAGCGCTTTCTTTATGCGTACAACCGCACTATCATAGTCCTTCTTTACCACATCATCTACTGCAATTATCATTTCGTTATCCGCTATATTGTCTGTTGAATATTTGTCTACCGCATTTATCATATTTTACTCCGACCAAAGCATCTTTCCAAATGTTACTTTTTTCCTATTCAACAGTATAAACTTATTATTTCAAAATTTCAATATTAATTTCACTTTTTGTGTGCCTGAGCTGCCAGCCTATCCAGATAATGACATGATACCTTTTGATCATGATATAATAAAAAAGCACCAACCCTATGGCTCATACGTCCATAAAACCGGTACCTTTGAGTGCGCCTCCAGGGGCTCGAACCCTGCACACCCTGATTAAGAGTCAGGTGCTCTAC